>OLNR01000696.1_pt1 | contig 25469 bp, 24 predicted proteins | sample 1672231 | NCBI WGS metagenome assembly OLNR01 (sample SAMEA3136662, study PRJEB25190) | human gut metagenome
GCAAAAGTTATGGCAGGGCTGCCTTGAAATAGCGGGATTTGTTACTAACTCAAAGGTGCCATCTGTATTAGGCCATTTGTCGTTAAATGCAAAATTAGTGTTGATTTTTCCATTGGAGCGAAGAAAAGTTTGTAAAAGCGATACCGCTGCTTCATCCATTGCAGAGTGAACAGTGTGTGTCTTTATATGTTTTTGAATTTCTTTGGGATTAGATGTAAGCACAATATTTTCTCCCTTCATCTAACTGATATCTTTGAACTATTCGAAAATTACAAACAGTTGAATTCAATTATCTTAATTTTTCAAATAACCGAACTATTAAGATGGATTTGATAATTACTCTTATTTTGTCGTTCCTCTTGCTTCCATCCACGTATCAACATCGCTAATTCTGAATTTCCACAGTCTGCCGATTCTTGTTGCGGGCATATTGTATTGTTCAATCCATACGAGCACGGTATCACGGCTCACACCGAGATGTGCGGTAATTTCTTTCATTGAGCACCAGCGTTCTGCTGTTGTATCCATTTTTAGCCCTCACTTTCAGGTAGATATAACTATTCAAATTAAATTATACTCCAATATTCCGCAATTTTCAACGATTATTGCGGATTTATTCGGAATTCCTTTGGTTTTTATCCTTATAAGCATAGCAAAAAGGTCAAGTACGATTAAACAACCATACTTGACCTTGGTTTATCAGTTCTTTAGATTTAAAATCTTGTTAGAAAAACTATATACTTTATCTAACAAAAATGACTTCCGAATTTACTATCTCTGTTACTCTGTTGCAGATATTATTCATCCTCCTTATCCACTCCATTGGATTCTCTACTTTAAGCTGTTCAGTAACGCCTTCTTTTTCGGAGAGTTCTTTTACCAGCCGAGAAAAAAGAGCCTGTGCCTGTTCTTCGGTATCTGCAAGGTGGGAATGGAGCTTGCCGGAAGTAAGCAGATTATAATACAAGACTTTGCGGTAATGCTTTAGGTAATTCAGTCTGCGCTGTCCCCAAATACCTATTGGGCGTTCTTCTTCGGGCGGTAGTGTAACATCAGGTAATCTGTAATCTCCCTGCACCGTGTAAAGCCCGCCGTTTTGTTCAAATAATGATTTCATACTCTTGTCCTCCTTAATATTCTTTGAATGGTGCTTCATTGTTGATAAAGGTGTCTACGGTAAATCTTGCTCCAAGACGAAAGCCCATAATAAAGCTATCGAGGTTGGATTCGCCGTTTACCACGCTCCACGCATTAACATAGTCAAGAAATTTGCTCTTACCTTCATCGGTCAGCTTTTCGGTAAGGTATTCCTCTGCATCGCTGAGAATTTGCAATTCCTTTGACATAGCCGAATTACATTTTGTACTTCGTGCCTGTGGCTCGATATTGCCATAATAAAATTCTTCAATAAATCGTGGCATAAAAATGCACCTGCCTTTCGATTACAGTTTATCAAAATCAAAAAGCAGGTGCGAGTCTGCGAAATTTTAAATCGCACATTACAATAACGCTATTTACAAAAAAGTTTAGTTTTTAGAAAAATCGGATGTTTACAACTTCTTAAAAATGTGCTAATATACATCTGCAGTTAATTGCTCCAAAACTGAATGATATTTCATCTTTTGGAGGTTTTACAATGAACTGCAAACGCAAAATAGACAAAGGGGCAACTGGCCTTAAGCTTTATCGGCTGATTAAAAAATCCGGATTGACATATGCGCAAATCGCTGAGTATCTGGAACTGCAGACGCCGAGAGTTATATATGATTGGATAAATGGGAATAAATTTCCCTCAACCGAAAATCTGTATAACCTTGCCGAATTGTTTAATGTGCAAATAGAAGATATCCTCGCTTTTTGAGGGTATCTTCTTTTTTGTACCATCGGTACATTGTTCAAACCGGCTCGTCTTTGTATAATACTTGCATAAGATTCAATTATGTACTATACTTAAAGTACATAAGAAATATTGAAACTGGTTTTGTTTCAATTGGTGCCTATAAACATTTTTGTTAGAGTGGTAAGTATCTTATGTATTAGCTTAATAATCAATTAAGCGAAACGCCCTCTATCACGGAGGGCGTTTTTTCGGAGGAAAAAGATGAAAAAAGATAGAAGCAAGCAGATTCTGAAAAAAGATGATTATGAAAAATTTCAGTATCATGACACACGTTTTTTTGGATTATTTTATAAGAAAGAAAAAGTTGGATTTGATTCCATTATTAAGGATATCAAAATCGATGTGAAGCGATTTCGCAATACTTGTCAATTCAATTTTACCGATAATCAGCTAAGGATAATCAGCTCCCGACAAACCCATTATTTTTATCCGAAGAAAAGCGAGTATTATGATTATATGTGTAACATATTCAATGCAAAGCTTGATCAACTTTCAGATTATTGGGAAAATCACTATAAAGACTTAATTCGTTATGCGGAAAAGCGAATAGAAAGACCAATAGAAGCAACACCGGGAAATAATGAGCTGTTTTTAATGGGAATTATCAATTATGATGAAGCAATTGATATGGCACGCTGGAACAATTCCTCTAATGAATACAGATATAAGCGTGAATGTGCAGAAGTCGTTGCAAGCTTGTATGCGCAATACATTCATCAGATGGCATCGCAAATTGAGGCTGTAACGGTATTTATACTTTCACAGAAGAATGTTAATGTTGAACACTTTAACAGATCGGTTCTGTACGGAACAGGAGCGGGAAAGGCCAAGATGATTCAGGAGCTTCCTTCTTTTAATTACTATGACAAGCTTTATTGCCTTTGGAATTTTATAAAGCACAACAGCAAATCTACATATGAAAAATTAAAAGAAAGTTATCCAAATTTGTTAGTTGACGGTATTGAATATAAGCCAGGGCAACCTGCTTACGGAATTATTAATTTTTCGGATGAACTGATTTTAGATTTGCTTAACGGTTGCCGTTCTTTTTTCAAAGAATACTGTTCACTTGTCTTTGACGAGGATTATGAAGAGGCGCAATGGAATTACGGAAGGTACTTTCTTGACATTATCAAGGATTGCCAAAAGGTAATTTTAAATCCCTTTGGATTGCCATTTTATCTTTAACCGATCAACATATCAAAGAAAGCGGGAACCGCAGGAAATCTCATTAAGCGTGTATGGTAAAATAGAATTTATGAGAAAGCTTACTCTGTGTTAAAAAATCATTATTACAATTACCTGCAAATGACAAATTTAGTTATCAATCCAGTCGGAAGCCTTCAAACGTTTTCAGAAGATTTTAATACATATGATACTGACACAGTTAATGCATACAAAAAAATGAAATTGTACTTAGATTAAGTAGGAGGAACATTTATGGGGAAACACTTTTTCGACTATGATGACGGAGATTTTGCTCATACTATCTCAGACAATATGGCAATTGACTCTGACGGAGATTTGATGATGCGTATGGGTGATAATATGGCAATGGATATGGATTCGGGTGAATTGCATATCATATCCGGTTGGTCGGATGACGAAGATGATGACTAATTGATAAATAACCGCCTCTGCATTTTTGTAGAGGCGGTTATTTCTACTTCTTGTTGTTTAGTTTCCTTTGAAAATCATTCAGCGTTTGAATATGCCACAAACTTTTGCGAGTGATGGAGCGAAAGGTCAGCGAGCAGAAGAACTCTGCAAGAAAGATTTTCGGAATGTAATATACCTGCCCTTTGCGGAAGGATTTCAGCACATCTTTATTGCACCAGTTGTTGATTGCGGTTTTACTGTAACCCGTCAGGGCGGCAACCTCCTGCACTGTCACCACATCTTTATACTTTTTCAGAAGTCCGGTGTAGTAGTCGTACATTTGGCGGAGTACTTCTTCGGGCAGTTCAGCCGACAGCCTTGCTACATAATGACTGCCGTACCATCCCCTCGGTGCGGAATAAAGCTCCGGGAAAACGGCTCGTTTTTCAAGATATGCTTTCACATCTTCTTTTTTAATTTTGTAGCAGCGTGTCTTCTTGCCTGACCACTCGCAAGGCACTTGTCCGCTTTTGAGTAGATGCAGGGCGGTTGACTTGCTGATATGGCAAAGGCGGTAAAACTGGTCTTTGTTCATCACATCGGGAACACTATCCCAATCAATCGGTAAATTTTTCATTTGATACACCTCGAACATAGATTTTGTCGGTTTGAAGCTCTGCTCTGCGGTGTATATATTTTTGTATTGCCTTCTTCCGTTTTTTCTCTCCTGTCTTCCCGATTTTCTCTCCAAAATCGGCAAAAATGCCGATTTGAACCCACTTTCCGAAAATGCAGGTAAGACAAGGGATTGCAGGCGAAAAGCCTGATTTTATGCGGTTTTTTCCTCGGACAAAACAACCTGAAAGTGACAGAAAATTATCTGCACTTGGTAAGATGACTAAAAAACTCGAAATCATGATGCCCCCTGAGGGACGAGGGTTCGAATCCCTCCGTCTCCGCCATAAAAAACACCGTAGTTCTGTTAGAATTACGGTGTTTTTTGCTCAATATCAATAGTCGGGGGGTAATCCGAAAAATTCGAGTAATTCGAGTATATGATATTTATAATATGATATTTATAAGTGGCTAATTATTTTCACGCCCTGTATTTATTGATAAGTATAATCTAAAAATCCTGTTATGATTGCAGTCCCACTTCTTTTTGATATTCATTACTTTCTAACTTGGTAATATTCTGATTTGTAATAAATCCTAAATACGGTGGAAAGTTCTCTGAAGTCTTAACGGCAGAAGAATGGCGGAAATTCACGCACGCTATGTCAACAGGACTTGATTCGGGATTAAGAATAAATGATAACTCAATTCTTGTTGAGTGTGAAGTGGACTCAAAGTATCAATACAAATTAGTTATCTACGACAATACTTTTGACGATAATCCTTTAGAAAAGGTTTATGCAATCCGAAATATAGATTATAATATAACCGATGGCAACAAAATCGCAAATTTTATAATTAAATTAGAGGAAAACAATTATGATAGCAAGAAAGTATTTAGACAATTACTCAGAGATTATACTAAACAGTTTGAACTTATACTCGGATAATACAACATTAAGAGTAAGCAATTCAATGACATCGGACGAAACTCTGTTAAAAATGGAAGAGTTAATGAAGGACAATCCAACAGAGCAGGAGTTAATCAAGAGATTGGGCAAGAACTTTCCGCAGGAGTAAAAGAAAAATTCTCGCTTGATGAAGATTATGATTTTACAGATGAAAAAGCCAGTGTAATACACGATACGCTGAAATTTTTAATGGACGAAGAATACGATGATTGGCTTGTGAACGATGACGGCAAAAACAACATCAATGATTTAATCAAAGAAACTGTTGCTTTAGAAACAACAGGGAAAACAGGATTTTTTTATTTAGACAAAAAAAGAACCCAGAATATTTTTAAGAAGTCAGGGTACCAATTACCCAGCCAACTTAAAAATTCGGGTTCCAATATCATTATACGCACTATTGATGATAGTGTCAATAAAAAATCAATAATATTACTCAAAGCAAACAATTTATCTGATGGTTCGGTGATTGGCAAAATAGCCCTGCAAAAGCAAGTAAAGCGGTAGACAGCAACAGCTAATCTGAATAAATGTTGTAGTTGGCATCTCAAAAGATTATCGAACACCGTCTGATTTGCTTCTATAAAACAGAATTTTCTGTCTGCGTGAATAACACATTTATCACAAGCTTTTTCTTTGTAACAACAAGTTAATTTATGCATAAAATATCATTGAATAAAAATAACGGTTGGTGAAAAAAGGTGGCATTGAGTACAAGAGAATTGCTTGCAAGGCTTTTAAAATGTGAGGCAGGTGGGGAAGGTGAAAACGGAATGCGTGCAGTTGCGTCGGTAATTGTAAACCGAACCCGTGTTCCAAACGGGGAATTTGCAAGAGTCAGCAAGGGTGGAGATTTCCGTGCCATAATGGAACAACCAAATCAATTTACCTGTCTTAAAACAACTGTCGGAGGGCAATATAATCCTCAGAATGTTTACAATATACGTCCTGACGAAATTCACTATAACATTGCCGATTGGGCATTGGCGGGCAATACCGATTCATCTGTCGGAAATTCAATTTTCTATTTTAATCCATTTTCAGATACCTGCCCAACATTTTTTCCGTCAAACAACGGAGTAATTTACAACAGGGTAGGGGATCATTGCTTTTATTCGCCTACCGAGGCTTATTCCAAAACATAAAGGAGCATAGCTTAATGGATAATTCTTCAAATATGGCAGTTAATACAACTCCTATGGCAAATCAGATTAATCCCGAACATCTTTACGGACTTGACAAAAACAAAGCCTGCCTCAATAATTCTTGTCCGTCAAACACAGCGGATATCGGATGTTATATTCCTGCGATTGACGAAATTATGCGACACAATCAGGGTGCACCGTCTGTTGCACACCCCAATATGACAGAAAAAGTTCAAAAATCAAATGACAATCCCTCGCTTGAACAGGCAGAAATAGCATATGAAGAGGGCGGAAGTACATCAGAAGAACAACCTGAAAATATAAATAAATACAGCGGAAGTCTTCAAAATATACCGTTCATTAAGAACTTAAAAAAAATAGATACATCTATACCTGTTTTGCCTGCAACCCCTGCTACAACGGCGAGCTCCGGAGCCACCGTTGCAACGCCGATAAGGCAGAATATTGGAATGTCGATGAGTGATTATCAATATCCGTTTCCTGTAACAGCCGAAAATCTGAGATATCACAACGGCTTTATGCGAACACAAATCGGAAGACGAATCACCGTTGATTTTCTCATGGGAGCAAACACAATTGTTCAGAAAACAGGCTATCTTTTAGGTGTTGCTCAGGATTATATCCTTATAAATGAGATTGACACCAACGACATCACAACCTGTGATTACTACAATATAAAATTTATAAGGTATTATTACTAAACCACAGCGGCAAAAGCTTTAAACATTAGTTTTTGCCGCTGTTTTATTGTCATTTTTAGTGAAATGTACATTATTTCATAATTTTAACATATAATTTTCTGTAGTATTAAAAAATTAAAAAATTGTAAGAAATATTGAATTATTGCTGTAATTTGTGATACAATGTGAGCGTTGATGTTATCACTTCTCAATAAACAAACAACAGGTAGCTATAAGACCTGTTACATATTATTTTATCTTGGAGGAATCACCATGAAATTCTGTAAATATTGCGGAGCACAGCTTGAAGACAATGCTGTTTGCAACTGCGAAAAGTCAAGAGCCGCTCAAGCACAGGCTCAGCAGACAAATGCACAGGCACAGCCTCAGTATCAGCAGCCTGTTCAACCACAACAGCCACAGTATCAGAACCCTGTTCAGCAACAGTATGCACAGTCGCAAAACCCTCAGACACAGCAGTCGCCTTATGCCGTAAATAACACAGCACCCATTGGGGAAAATGCTTTTGTTAAGGCTTTAAAGAACATTCCTGTTGTGTTCACTTCATTCTTTAAGGACTCCAAAACTGTTATCAAAACAGCAAAGGCTGAAAAGGACATCATTCTCGGCGCTCTTTTCTCGGCAATTTTCTTTATTGCACTCATTCTTGGCAATATGTTTCTTATGCTTTCTATGAGCGCACTTGATTTTCCGAAAACACTTCTTGTAAGTCTTGTTACTGCTGTCCTTATCGGCGGCCTCTATTCTGTTATTCTCTTTGCATATGTAAAGAAATACAAAACCGAAGAAAACACAGCCAAAGCATTTATTGATTCATTCATCACATTTTCAATTGAATCTATTCCGGCATCAATCGGTTGGATTTTGGCAGGTCTTTGCGCATTAATCAGCGTATATATGTTCCTGTTCTTCTTCGTAATCGTTATGCTTTACCTTGTTATTTCACTTGTAAATCAGGTAAAAGCTAATGTTCCCGAAGCAAAGAACTCTGCATTATTCACTTTAATTCTCACGCTCATCGTTGCCGTTGCATTTATGATTGTATTCTTCATCGGCGCAAAACTTACTATGTGGTCATTTAACACAAGTACATTTGCAACAAGTGTTCTTACATCGCTTATCGGCGGCGGTTCATACCCTTCATGGTATTAATCTGACATACAAATTCATAACATAAAATTAACGCTCCGAATTTATTCTCGGAGCGTTTTTTATATCAGTTCACTGATTATTGAATTTGAAACAAGAAAACCTTTCGGTGTAAAGCTGATAGACTTGTCCGTAACATTTGTATAGCCGTATTTTTCATACTCTTTAGCTTTTTTGATAATGTAAGAGGGGAGGGTGTATCCGAATTTTTCCTCAAATTCAGAATAATTAAGACCGCTTTTTAACCTGAGAGAGAGCATAATAAATTCTTCCTCATCTCCGCCCGTACCTTCAAAAGACAGCTTATTGTTATTAAAATCATCCATGCTTCTCGAATAAAAGAACCTTTTGCCCTCAAAAAATGAGTGTGCAGACGGACCTATGCCGATATATTCACCACATCTCCAGTAATTGGTATTATGTCGGCTTTCATAACCCTGTTTTGCAAAATTAGAAATTTCATATTGCTTGTATCCGAGAGAATCAAGCATTTCAACAGCTTTCAGATACATTTCAGCCTGCATATCATCATCGGCAAGCTTAAGTTTATTTTGCACCTTATAAAACGGAGTATTCTCCTCGATTTTCAAAATGTATGATGAAATATGAGTAACTTTGCAATCGGCACAGAAACTGATTGATTTTTCAAGGCTTTCAATTGTCTGATTAGGAATTCCCATCATCAAATCAAGTGAAATATTATTAAATCCCGCACTTTTAGCCCTTTCAACAGAAGTCTTTGCATCATCAATGCTGTGAATTCTCCCAAGCAGCCTTAATTCATCTTCAACAGCAGTCTGCATACCCATTGAAATGCGATTGAATCCGCAGGCATACATTTTTTCAAAATCAATAGTTTTGGCGGAGTCGGGATTGACTTCAACCGTAATCTCGGCATTATTTTGAATATTAAAATTGAACTTGATAAAATCAAGAATATCACAAAGTCTGTCTGCACCCAAAACACTCGGCGTACCGCCGCCGAAATATACGGTTGCAACATCTCTTTTGGCTTTTTCAGACCAGTATTTTATTTTATCTTTTAATTCAATCACATAATTATCAAAATCGTTTTCATCTGCATTGCCGCTGAAAAAATCGCAATACGGACATTTGTGCTTACAAAACGGTATGTGAATGTAAAGACCGATAGAATTACTCATAAAAAACCTCATAAATGATTTTGAGGCAGAAACACAAGTTTCTGCCTCGATTTGGAAGGTATATGAAAAAATAGGAAAAATCACATTAAATCCTTCTGTACCAATATATTACAATATATTTACAAATTTGTCAAGTTTTTGTAGCAATTATTTTTCTCACATTTTCTTCATTCTTTATTGACATATACCATCCAAAAATAGTAAAATATAAAATTGTGGATATACTTAACCTCCGAAGGGAAGAAAGATATGAGTTCATTTAAAGAAGAAATCAGCAAGCGCAGAACCTTTGCGATTATTTCGCATCCTGATGCGGGTAAAACAACACTTACGGAAAAACTCTTGCTCTACGGCGGAGCAATTAACCTTGCAGGTTCGGTAAAAGGCAAAAGAACCGCAAAGCATGCTGTGTCCGACTGGATGGAAATTGAAAAACAGCGTGGTATTTCTGTTACATCATCGGTTTTGCAGTTTAAATATAACGGTTATTGCATAAATATTCTTGATACACCGGGACATGAGGATTTCTCGGAAGATACCTACCGTACACTTATGGCGGCAGACTCTGCCGTAATGGTAATTGACGGTTCAAAGGGTGTTGAGAAACAGACTATCAAACTTTTTAAGGTCTGTGTAATGCGTAATATTCCTATCATTACATTCATCAACAAGATGGACAGAGATGCAAAAAATTCTTTTGACCTTCTTGAAGACATTGAAAATGTTCTCGGAATTCACACCTATCCCGTAAACTGGCCAATCGGTTCAGGTAAGGAATTCAAGGGTGTGTATGACAGAAATTCTAAGAAAATCCTTGCTTTCACCGCTAATAACGGTCAGAAAGAAGTTGAAAAGAAAGAACTTACGCTTGACGATCCTGCCCTTGAAGATACAATAGGCTACTATCATAAGCAGGATTTGTTTGATGAAATAGAACTTCTTGACGGTGCAGGCGATGAATTTGACCTTGAAGCAGTCCGCAACGGTCAGCTTACTCCTGTATTCTTCGGTTCGGCTCTTACAAACTTTGGTGTTGAACCATTCCTTGAACAGTTCTTACAGCTCACAACTCCACCTCTGCCAAGAGAAACAGTTGATGAAAAGGTTGAGCCTATGTCAGACTTTTTCTCTGCATTTGTTTTCAAAATTCAGGCAAACATGAATAAGGCTCACCGTGACAGAGTTGCATTTATGCGCATCTGCAGCGGCAAGTTTGAAAAGAATATGGAAGTGTTCCATGTTCAGGGCAACAAAAAAATGCGTCTTTCACAGCCACAGCAGATTATGGCTCAGGAAAGAGAAATTGTTGACGAGGCATATGCGGGCGACATCATCGGTGTGTTTGATCCGGGCATTTTCTCAATCGGTGACACAATCTGTTCACCGGGACACAAGGTACAATTCAGGGGAATTCCTACATTTGCTCCAGAACACTTTGCACTTGTCCGTCAGAAAGACACAATGAAGCGCAAACAGTTCATCAAGGGTACAAGTCAGATTGCACAGGAAGGTGCAATCCAGATTTTCCAGGAGCTTGACGCAGGTATGGAGGAAGTTATCGTTGGCGTTGTAGGCGTACTTCAGTTTGATGTTCTTAAATACAGACTTCAAAACGAGTACAACTGTGATATCATTATGGAAACACTCCCATATGAATTTATCCGTTGGATTGTAAACGATGATCTTGATCCGAAAACTCTCGACCTTGCGTCGGATACTAAGAAAATTCAGGATCTTAAAGGCAATCATCTTTTGCTCTTTACAAGCTACTGGAGCATAAACTGGGCGCTTGAACACAACAAGGGACTTGAACTCGCTGAGTTCGGTACAAACTAAATATTTAAAATATCGGAGGATATATGCTGTACGACAAGCTTAAAAATTATTCAAAAAGCGGCATATATCCTTTTCATATGCCCGGACACAAAAGAACGGACATTACAGAAGAGGGTATAATACCGTATAATATCGACATAACCGAAATTCATGATTTTGACAATCTACATTCACCAAACGGAGTTATTTACGAAATTCAGAAAAAGGCTGCAAAGCTTTACAATGCAAAAAATGCTTTCATTCTGATTAACGGTTCAACAGGCGGAATACTTTCAGCAATTCGCTCAATGACAAATCAAGGCGACAAGATCTTAATGGCTCGTAACTGCCACAAATCTGTATATAATGCAGCAGAACTGTTTAATCTCAATGTCGATTACATTTTTCCCGATACAGACAGCAGATACAATATTCTTACATCGGTTTCACCTTACGATATAGAAGATAAACTTACAAAACACAATGATGAAATCAGACTTGTAATCATAACTTCGCCTACATATGAAGGAGTTGTTTCGGATATAAAGTCAATCTCCGAAATCTGTCACAAACACGGAGCAAAATTACTTGTTGACGAAGCTCACGGAGCGCATTTTCCGTTTTCGGACAGTTTTCCCGATGAAGCACTTAACTGCGGTGCAGACGCCGCAGTATTGAGTCTGCACAAAACTTTGCCGTCATTAACTCAAACTGCATTGCTCATAACAAATGACAGCGAGCTTTCTGAAATTCTTGCTGAAAATTTGGCTGTATTTGAAACAAGCAGTCCGTCATATATTTTAATGAGTTCAATTGAAAAATGTCTTGATTTCTGCGAAAACAGCAAAGATAAATTCAAGGAATATTGTTGCAATCTTAAAACGGTCAGAGAAAAACTTAAAAATCTAAAATATCTGAAAATTTATGATAAAAACGATACTGATTTTGATTATGATATCGGCAAAATTGTAATTTCAACAGCGAACGCAAATATTTCGGGAACAAAGCTTGCCGAAATACTGCGAAATAATTATCAGATTGAAACCGAAATGGCATATTCGGACTATGTAATTGCCATGACATCTGTTTGTGACACTGAAAAAGCTTTTAATATGCTTTCAGATGCTCTGATTTCAATTGACAGCGAACTTTCAAAAGGAGCCGACGCCGAGCGTGTTCCGTTAAAAAATCTCTACACAGGCAAAAATTTCAACGCCTGCGAGTTGTACAAATTCAACAAAGAAACTATTTCGTTTCAAAATTCGGAATTCAGAACTTCTGCCGAGTACATCTGGGCATATCCACCCGGAATTCCCCTCATCGTACCCGGTGAAATTATAAGCAAGGAACTTATAAATTACATTGAATATCTTTCAGCCTGCAAGGTTGAGATTATGTCAACAAAAGGCGGTATGACGGACAACATAAGCGTAGTTAAAAAAGATTGACAAATCAATGGCTGTGTGATAATATTAAACTAACAAAATCTAACAAGGAGTTTGATTTATTATGAAGAGAATTAAAACTATCGAAACTCGTGACCTCAAGAAGAGCGTTAAGACAGGCGGTTGCGGCGAGTGCCAGACTTCATGTCAGTCAGCGTGTAAGACATCTTGCGGCGTTGCTAACCAGCAGTGCGAAAAGTGCATGAGCGAGAAATAATTCTATTTTAATTTGATTATTAAGGATTATCGCCGTTTTCCCAAAGGGTTAACGGCTTTCCTTTTGTCTAACGGAGATATTATGATTCATCAGTATAAACTTAACGGATACAACATAGTTCTTGATGTTTACAGCGGCAGTGTACACGCAGTCGATGACCTTGCTTATGATGTTATTGCAATGTACAAAAACGCAACAAAAGAACAGATAATCGACGAAATGCTTTCAAAATATGCAGACAATCCTGAGATTACAAAAGAAGAAATCTCCGACTGCATTGATGATGTAAAAGAGCTTGAGGAACAAGGAAAGCTCTTTACAGAAGACAAGTACGAAAACCTTGCATTTGACTTTAAAAAGAGAAACACAGTAATCAAAGCACTTTGTCTGCACATTGCTCACACCTGTAACCTTAACTGCGAATACTGCTTTGCAAGTCAGGGCAAATACCACGGCGAGAGAGCGCTGATGAGCTTTGAAGTGGGCAAGAGAGCAATTGACTTTCTCATTGAAAATTCAGGCAGCAGAGTAAACCTTGAGGTTGACTTCTTTGGCGGAGAACCTCTTATGAACTTTGATGTTGTAAAGCAGATTGTTGCCTATGCAAGAAGCATTGAAAAGGAACACAACAAAAACTTCCGTTTTACACTTACAACAAACGGTATGCTTGTTGATGACGATGTAATTGAATTTGCAAACAAAGAATGTCACAATGTAGTTCTCAGCCTTGACGGCAGAAAAGAAGTGCATGACCATCTTCGCAAAACTGTAAACGGCAAGGGCAGTTATGATATTATCGTTCCGAAATTTCAGGAATTTGTCAAAAAAAGAGGCAACAAGGATTACTATGTAAGAGGCACTTATACACATAATAACACAGACTTCACAAACGATATTTTCCATATGGCGGATTTGGGATTTACAGAGCTTTCAATGGAGCCGGTTGTATGTGCTCCCGATGACCCATATGCACTTACATATGACGATTTGCCTATCCTTTTTGAACAGTACGAGATTCTTGCAAAGGAAATGCTCAAGCGTGAAAAAGAGGGCAGACCGCTCACCTTCTATCACTATATGATTGACCTTACAGGCGGTCCGTGCATTTATAAGAGAATCTCGGGTTGCGGTTCGGGTACAGAATATATGGCTGTAACACCTTGGGGCGACCTCTATCCCTGTCATCAATTTGTAGGCGATGAAAAGTACAAGCTCGGCGATATCTTTAACGGTGTTTCAAACACGAAAATTCAGGACGAATTTAAGCTTTGTAACGCATACGCCCGTCCCGACTGCAAAGACTGCTGGGCAAGACTTTATTGCAGCGGCGGTTGTGCCGCAAACGCTTATCATGCAACAGGCTCAATCACAGGTATTTACGAATACGGCTGTGAGCTCTTCAGAAAAAGAATGGAATGTGCCATTATGATGAAGGTTGCAGAAGCGGAAGAATAAAATTACAATAAAATTTTCAGGCAGATACATTTTTCTTGTATCTGCCTGTATTTTCGAGGTGCTGTATGAACGAAAAAATTATTATGCTCGGCACAGGAAGTGCGATGGTTACCGACTGTTATAATACCTGTTTTCTTCTGAAATCCGAAAACGACTGTCTTCTTGTTGACGCAGGCGGCGGAAACGGGATTTTATCCGCAATTAAGAAATCCGGAGTAGCTTGGAACAGCATAAAAACAATGTTTATTACTCATTCTCACACCGACCATATTTTAGGTGCCGTGTGGGTAATAAGGCAAATAAGCGCTCTTATGAATTCAGGCAAATATAACGGTAATTTTAATATTTACTGCCACGATGAATGTGTTGATTCAATCACGGCAATTTGCAACCACACACTTGCACCGAAATTTCTCAAAAATATCAATACAAAAATTTTCATCAATGAAGTAAAAGACGGTGAAAAGCAAAATGCCGGCAGTATCCGACTCACTTTCTTTGATATATTTTCAGACAAAACAAAGCAATTCGGATTCAAGGCTGTTTTTCCGTCAGGAAAAGTTCTCGCCTGTCTCGGTGATGAACCGTTCAATGAAAAATGCAGAAATTTTGTTCAAAACTGTGATTATCTTATGTGTGAAGCTTTTTGTCTTTACAGTCAAAAAGATATTTTTAAACCTTACGAAAAATTCCACAGCACAGCACTTGATGCCGGAAAACTTGCAGAGAGTCTTTTTGCAAAAAATCTTATCCTGTATCACGCCGAGGACGAAACACTTCAAACACGCAAAAGAACATATACTTCTGAGGCAAGAACAGTTTTTAACGGAAATATATTTGTTCCCGATGATTTTGAAGTTATTGACTTAAAATAATCTCATAACACCTGCTGTAATCATACAAAGCACAATTCCCATTGCAGTGGGCAAAGCCATAGAAACAAGCGTCCATTTAAGGCTGCCTGTTTCTTTTTTTATTGTCAGACAGGTTGTTGAACACGGATAATGAAGAATGCAAAGAATAATCGTACATACAGCCGTTGTAATCGTCCAGCCGTTCATACTGAGAAGTTGAAACAGCTGATCGTAGCTTGAATAATCAACAAGAGTACCGCTTGCCATATATGACATAATTATAATCGGAATAACGGTTTCATTCGCAGGAAATCCAAGTATAAATGCCATTATTATAACGCCGTCAACCCCGATAAATCTGCCGAACGGATCTAAAAAATCAGTACAATATTTTAAAAGTGAAACATCGCTTATATGCACATTTGCAAGAATCCAGATTATCGCACCTGCCGGAGCGGCAACCGCAACAGCCCTTCCTAAAACAAATAAAGTTCTGTCCAACAGCGAACGGACAATAGTTTTTAAAATCTGCGGCTTTCTGTACGGCGGAAGTTCAAGCACAAATCCGGACTGTTCGCCTTTCAATATTGTGACTGAAAGTACCTTAGATATAACAAGTGTTATAAAAACACAGAAAACTATTATTCCAATCAACAATGCCGCTACCTCAAGCGAACTGCTCAGCGTAAATGCCGTACCTGCAAAGAACATGAGCAGTAATGCAATTATTGTGGGAAACCGTCCGTTACACGGCATAAAATTATTTGTAAGAATTGCAATCAGTCGTTCCTTTGGCGACTCGATGATTCTGCATCCCGTAACTCCGCAGGCATTACAGCCAAGCCCCATTGCCATAGCAAGACTTTGCTTTCCGTGAGCACCGCACTTTGAAAAATACCTATCAAGATTAAATGCAATTCTCGGCAGATATCCCGAATCCTCAACAAGCGAAAATAACGGAAAGAATATAGCCATAGGAGGCAGCATTACAGATACCACCCATGACAGAGTTGTATAAACTCCGTCAATCAAAAGTCCCGTTACAACATCGGGAGCGTGTAAGAAATCAAAAAGAATATACAGCTTCTCTTTTATAAAGCCAAACAAATTGCTTAACCATTCGCTCGGATAATTTGCACCGACAACTGTTATCCAGAACAATATACCAAGCATTGCAAGCATAATCGGTATTCCCGTGGTTTTGCTTGTAAGTATTTTATCAAGCTTTCTTGTACAAGCATTTAACTCTGATTTTTCATATTTTACGCATTCACTTGAAATTTTGTTACCAATTTGCGAAAGCTTTTCAATATTCTGTTTGTAGTTTTTTTCGGATAGTATATCAACGCCTTCAAAATTTCTTTCTACCCTAAAACATTTTATCTTTCCGATGCATACATTATAGATCGCTTTTTTCAATTCATCCAGACCTTTTTTGTCTGTTGCACAGGTTTTCACAACAGGTATTCCGAGGTTTAGCGATAACTCATCGCAGTCGATTTTTATACCATTTTTTTCAGCCTCATCACAAAGATTAAGACAAAGAACAGCATTCTTTGTGACAGATAACACCTGCAATGCAAATGAAAGATTTCTTTCAATAACTCCGCAGTCAATAACTATTACAACGCAGTCATTTTGGTTTTGTATAAGACACTCCCTTGTTACCGCCTCTTCGCCCGAAAATGAAAGCAGGGAATAGCATCCGGGTAAGTCAGTAATACAAAATCTTGCGTCTTTGATTTTGCAACAACCTCTGGCAAACTCAACTGTTTTACCCGTCCAGTTTCCCGTGTGCTGTCTTAATCCCGTCAGTTCGTTAAAAATTGTACTCTTGCCGACATTAGGATTACCGGCAAGAGAAATTTTGTAATCGCAATCCGAGACATCCTTTTTATTAAAAGATGATTTATCCGTAGAAAACAATAAAAAAGCCTCCTTTTATTCAGGAGTAACAATGATATCTTTGCAATCGTTATTTCTCAGTGCCACAACGGCATTTTTAACAAGATACGCAGACGGATCACCGAACGGACTTGTAAACAAGGGGATAACAGAACTGTTCTCCATAATACCGAAATCAAATATTCTGTTTTTGATATTTTCATTACAGTTCACACGATAGACAATCCCCGTAACTCCAAGCGGTAACTTGTCAAGCGAACATTTTTCTTTCATCTGATTCACCGATTTCAACTTTTTATTAACAGCATATTCAATTCATACAACTGAGTTACACAAAAAGCCGGCCATACAAAAAGCCGGCCATACAAAAAGCCGGCCATAAACTAAACTTATATCGTACCTGAATAAACTCTGATATCAGAAAAATTTTAAGGAATTGACACGACTATAAACAGGTGTTATAATTAAATGCAGATTTCAAATGTATATAATTTAATATGGGTTTACGGTTCAAAATGCATCTTGCAGAGTAGATAACAGAGAATTCGGTGAGAATCCGAAGCAACAGTCATTACTGTATTTGGCATTGCCATAAGTCAGGTCGCTGTCCGTATGCCTCGGATTTTGCAAATCTTGGACAGGGAAGAGGTGCAACCGACCATATCTGTACAGACTTTTGGTCTGTATGGTTTTGTTTGTTGTGCCTTCCAAAAACGGAAGGCTTTTTATTTTGCCTTTCGATATACATAATACAATATGGAGGAAAACACTATGAACAAATCTTTTAAAAAAATCCTCTCAATTGTACTTTCTGTAATGATGATTTTGTCACTTATGACGGTTTCACTTTCAGTAAGCGCAGTTGAAGACGGAAAAGTAAGAGTAATTGTCAGAAATGATACGTACTCGGTAGAAAACGGCGCTCCGTGGGACGGCGTTCTCGTTGATGAGTGGGTAAGCATTAATAATGACACTACTATGATGTCAGCGGTTGCTGATGCACTCAACAATCACGGCTACACACAGGAAGGTGCTGAGAACAATTACATCTCGTCAATTAACGGTCTTGCTGCATTTGACGGCGGTACAATGAGCGGTTGGATGGGAACTCTCAATGACTGGTTCACAAATTCAGGTTATGCATCCTATACAGTAGCAGACGGCACACTTGAGAGCGGTGACGAAATCGCTATTATGTATACTTCAAACGGTTACGGCGAGGATATCGGCGGTACATGGGCAAATAACGATACAACTGTTAAATCGGTTGAAATCACAGGTGCCGAGCTTTCAGGCGAATTTGATCCGTCAGTTACAGACTACACACTCACAATCGACACACCGTCAGCTGATGTAAATGTAGTTCCTACTGCAACTAACAAAAACTTCCAGACAAGAAAATATAAGAATGAATATCTTCCTTCTGACGACAGTGCGTTTTACAAGAGAAGTCAGACTGTTAATGTTTCTGACGGTGACAAAATTATCATAGGCTGCGGTGATATTGCATGGCCGTCAATGAACACAAGTGAAGGCGGTACTGTATATACATTCACAGTGAAATATGCTCCTTCCGCAGCTGACACAGTTTCAAACAAGATTGACGAGGTTGCAAAATATCTTGCATCACAAAACACACCCACAGTTTCTTCGGTAGGCGGTGAGTGGACAGTCCTCGGTCTTGCAAGAGCAGGTAAAATCACAGACGAAATTGCAGACAGTTACTATCAGAATGCAGTTAAGTATGTTGAAGAAAAGGGTTCTGCAAAGCTTCACAATACTAAATCAACAGACAATTCAAGAGTAATCCTTGCACTTACGGCAATCGGTAAGGATGTTACGGATGTTGCATCATATAACCTTCTTGAACCGCTTGCAGATATGGATTATGTTAAGAAGCAGGGTATCAACGGTCCTGTATTTGCACTCATTGCACTTGATACGGGCGATTATGAAATTCCGCAGACTGACGCCGCAAATCCCACAACAAGAGAAAAACTCGTACAGACAATTCTTGATGCACAGGTAGCAAACGGTGGCTGGACATTTTTCGGCTCAACTGCAGATCCTGATATGACAGGTATGGCAATTCAGGCACTTGCTCCTTACTACTCAACAAACAGCGATGTTAAAGAGGCAATTGATAAAGCACTCACAGCAATGTCAAACGCACAGAATGAAAACGGCGGATTTGCATCATGGGGTTCTGTAAACAGCGAAAGCTGTGCACAGGTACTCGTTGCACTTACAAGCCTTGGAATTGATCCTACAAATGATGAAAGATTCATCAAAAACGGCAACACACTCATCGATGCTATGATGAGTTTCTCCGCTGAAAACGGATTCGGTCATACAGACACAACATACAATCAGATGGCTACAGAACAGGGTTTCTATGCTTTTGTTTCATTTGACCGTCTTGTAAACGGCAAAACTTCACTCTACAATATGACTGACCGACTTGCAGAAAATTATGCCGTAGGTGATGTTAATCTTGACAACACAGTTTCTGTAATTGACGCAACACTTGTTCAGAAGCAGATTGTAAACCTTGAACAGCTTTCAAAGGTTTCACTTATCAAAGCTGATGTAAATCATGACGGTGTTATCGATGTTGTTGATGCAACAGAAATTCAGAAAATCATCGTTAAGCTCGTTTGATTAAAGTTCACAAGTAAAAATTGGTTATGGAAAAGATAAAAAAGTTTGTTAAAAAAAATCAAATACTTTTAATTGCGGTGTGCGTTTGTATTGCCGCACTTACAGTAGCATTTTTTGCAGGCGGCAACCGATCGGAAAATAAAGTTCAAACTGCATCAACTGCCTCCTCGCTATCGACAACAAATGCAGACACAGAAACAACTTCTGTGTCTGCAACAGAGAAAACCACTCAAAATCCTACCGATTCCACTAAATCGAACAAAGATAAAAAGGACAGAAATAATTCCGAAGATAAAAAGAACAGTAAGGATAATTCGCAGAACAGTAACGGTTCAGCTGTTGAAAAAAGTGAGAAATCCGAGCAGAGTTCAAACAACAGTTCTTCGGATAAGAAAAAACCGTCTTCTTCATCAAACAGTTCTTCAAAGCCGAACAAAAAGAATGATGTTCAACCGACAACGCAGGACAAGTACAAAACCGATCCTGTACCGTCGGGAAAACCAAAGCCGGTTGAACCGGAAGAACAGGAAACGAAAGATACAAATCTTTATTGTACCTTTACAATCACCTGTTCAACAATTCTTGACAATATAGATGACCTTGATCCCGAAAAAATTGAACTCGTTCCAAAGGATGGTATAATCCTCAAAAAACAGAAGGTCCAATTCAAAGAGGGCGAATCTGTATATGATGTCCTTGTAAAAGTTTGTAAGGACAACAATATTCATATGGAATCGAGCTGGACTCCTATGTATAATTCCGCTTATATTGAAGGAATTAACAACCTCTACGAATTTGACTGCGGTTCTCTTTCGGGTTGGATGTACAAAGTCAATGAATGGTTTCCAAACTACGGCTGTTCACGATATGTGCTGAAAAACGGCGACGATGTGGTCTGGTGCTACACTTGTAACTTAGGCTATGATGTCGGCGGAGGATACGCAACAGGAGAATAATGATGAAGGATACTTTTTCAAATATGCACCCCTTTATCAATTTTATATTTTTTGCACTTACAATAGGGTTCACGATGTTTATCATGAACCCTGTTTGTCTTGCTGTCAGTTTTTTATGTGCGCTTGTAACCGCTTTATACCTTAACGGCAAAAAAGCTGTGAGATTGTCACTTGTTTTTCTTTTACCTATGATACTCTTGATAGTTCTCATAAATCCTGTTTTTAATCATGAAGGAATGACTATACTCACATATTTTCCGTGGGATAACCCACTAACCCTCGAATCAATCGTTTACGGTATTGCAAGTGCATTTTTGCTTTCGTCAACAGTTTTATGGTTTTCTTCATTCAATGCAGTAATCACTTCCGACAAGGTAGTTTTCCTGTTTGGCAGAATAATGCCGTCATTGAGTCTGGTGATTTCAATGGCATTGCGTTTTGTTCCAAGGTTTTCGGCACAAATGAAACTTGTGCGTAGTGCACAACACACAATCGGGAGAGATATAAACGAGGGAACATTGTTTCAAAGAATAAGAAATGCAGTAAAAATTCTTTCGATTATGATAACATGGTCACTTGAAAACGCAATTGAAACAGCCGATTCAATGAAAAGCAGAGGTCACGGTCTTAAAGGCAGAACATCCTATTCACTTTATAAATTTGACAAAAGAGACGCATTTATGCTTTGCACAATCCTTTTTACCGGATTGGTACTTATGATTTTGCTTTTTACAAAAGCAATAAAATTCAGATACTATCCGTCAATCAAGGGCGATTTGTTTACGGTGCAAAGTGTTGTTTTTTATATATTCTACACATTTTTAATGTTGATTCCGCTATCGGTAAATATAGGAGAGGGGATAAAATGGAAACATATGCAATCAAAAATCTGAGTTTTCGATACCCCGAAACCGGTATTGATGTACTTAAAGATATTACTTTCAGCGTAAATGAGGGCGAGTTTATCACAGTCTGCGGTCCGTCAGGCTGCGGAAAAAGCACACTTCTCAGACATCTGAAACCCGATCTTTCACCGCACGGTGTTCTTTCGGGAGAAATATTCTTTGAAGAAAAACCTATATCAGACCTTTCTCACAGGGAGCAAAGCAGTAAAATCGGCTTTGTTATGCAATCACCTGAAAATCAGATTGTTACCGATAAGGTATGGCACGAACTTGCTTTCGGACTTGAAAGTCTTGGTTATGACAACAATACAATCCGAAAAAGAGTTGCCGAAACAGCTTCATTTTTCGGAATCCAAAATTATTTTGAAAAAAGTGTTCTCGAACTTTCGGGCGGACAAAAGCAAATTTTAAACCTTGCTTCAATTATGGCAATGCAACCGTCCGTTCTCATTTTGGATGAACCGACAAGCCAACTCGATCCGATTGCGGCAAGCGAATTTTTGCACTGCGTTTCACGCATAAATCACGAACTGGGGACAACGGTGATAATAACGGAACACAGACTTGATGAGGTGCTTCCGCTTTCAGACAGGGTGCTTGTCATCGAAAACAACGGAATTTCAGCTTTTGACTCTCCTCAAAAGGTCGGAAAAATTCTTAAAGAAAAAGACAGTAAAACATTTCTTTCTATGCCTGCTCCGATGCAAATATGGCAGGCTGTTACAGAAAATGACAATACCGACTGTCCCGTAACTGTTCCAAGCGGCAAAAAGTGGCTTTCGGAATATGCCCAAAATCATAAAATGTATGAGCTCAAACCCGAAAATATTCTGAAACACTCTGATAAAGAAGCAGTAAGTCTTAATGATATTTGGTTCAGGTACGAAAAGTCGGGTACAGATGTACTAAAAGGTCTTTCACTAAAAATATATCAGGGGGAATTTGCGGCTATACTCGGCGGTAACGGAATGGGAAAATCAACCGCTTTGTCAATTATCTGTTCACTTAACAAGCCATACAGAGGCAAAGTTGAAATCTCTCCGCTTAACAAAAATTCTTTTGACACGCTCGTAGCAGTATTACCCCAAAATCCGCAGACACTGTTTTTGAAAAAAACTGTACTTGAAGATTTATACGAAGTATTTGACGGCAGAAAAATCAGCAAGGAGGAAAAAGAAAGACGGGTTACCGCAGCGGTAAAGCTGTGCAGACTTGAAAGTCTCTGCAATCGCCATCCTTATGATTTATCCGGCGGTGAACAGCAGAGAGCGGCTCTTGCAAAAATTCTTCTCATAAGACCTCAAATTCTTTTGCTTGATGAACCTACAAAGGGACTTGATGCCGAATTCAAGATTGAGTTTGCTCAGATTATATATGACCTCAATAAAGCCGGCATAACCGTTCTCATGGTAAGTCACGATGTAGAGTTCTGTGCTGTATATCCAAGCCGCTGTCTGATGTTTTTTAACGGTGAAGTTGTGTCGGAAGGTACACCGAGAACTTTCTTTTCGTCAAACAGCTTTTATTCCACCTCTGCAAGCCGAATGTCAAAAGGCATAATAGATAACGCAGTATCATCAAATGATGTCATATATGCCTGCACAGGTAAAAACAGAAATATTCAAATTGACAGGAACACGCCTGATATTGACCTTTTTAAAAATGACACCGAAAATATTCCCCTCCAAAAAAACAAAGCTGAAAACAAAAAGCTTTCTGTTTTTAAAAAAATCTTCGGATTTTTTGGCGCAGTACTGTTCATACTCGGTCTGATTATAAACCTGGAATATATTCCGAATTTTTCAGCCAAAACTTTGCCTACCTGGTTCAACTGGGGAATTATCGGAGTATCTGTTGCGTTGCTTATGATTGCTTTCGGAACAAAATCAAAACGACCGATTGACCTGCCGAGAAAAAGTTCAAAACTGAGTAAAAGAACCGTCAGTATGGCAATTATGGTTTTGCTTGCAATTCCTGTTACAATTTTTGTTGGAATGACATATCTTCAGGATCAGAAATATCTTTTTATTTCACTCCTTGTTATGATTGAGTGTATGATTCCGTTTTTTCTTGTTTTTGAAGGCAGGCACCCAAAAGCGAGAGAGCTTGTCATAATTTCCGTTCTATGTGCAATAGCAGTTGCAGGACGACTTGCATTTACAATGTTGCCTCAGTTCAAGCCCGTTGTGGCAATTGTGATAATTTCGGGAGTAGCATTCGGCGGTGAATCGGGATTTCTTGTCGGTGCTGTAAGTATGCTTGTTTCAAATCTTATGTTCGGTCAAGGTCCTTGGACGCCGTGGCAAATGTTTGCGGCAGGAATAATAGGCTTCATTGGCGGCATTCTCTTTAAGAAAGGTCTTTTGGGCAGAACAAGGACTTCGCTCTGTATATACGGTTTCATTGCCACAATGGTCATTTACGGCGGACTTATGAACCTTTATTCGGCACTCACATCACATTCCGCATTTAATCTAAATATGCTCATAACTTTTTATGTTCAGGGCTTTCCGATGGATATTGTTCACGCAGTTTCGACTGTTATATTTCTGTTTTTCGGAGCAGAACCTATGCTTGAAAAGCTTAACAGAATTAAAGTTAAGTACGGACTTATCGAATAAACCTAAACAGCAGATAAAATTTCTGCTGTTTTTTTGTGCTGTAATTCAAAAATTTTCGACAAAAGTATAGACATAATCCGAAAATAATATTATAATTTTGGTGTGTCTGATTTTAATCAAACAGTATTTACAATCTAAAACGGCAAACTGTAAATACTTTTAATTCAGAATTAAAAAGGTTAAAGGAGAAAAAACATGGGCGGATTTATGGGTGTTGCAGCAAAACAGGACTGCGTATTCGACTTATACTTTGGAATTGACTATCATTCACACCTTGGCACAAGAAGAGGCGGTATGGTTGTTTATGACAAAGAAAAAGGATTTGACAGATCAATCCACAATATTGAAAATGCACCTTTCAGAACTAAATTTGATAAAGATATGCAGAATATGAAAGGCAAATTCGGTATCGGCTGTATTTCCGACTACGAACCGCAGCCTCTTATGGTTCGTTCACATCACGGTACATATGCAATTACCACCGTAAGCAAAATCAATAATACAGATGAACTTGTTGAAGAAATTTTTGAAAAAGGCGGTTCACATTTTCTTGAAATGAGCGGCGGTGAAATCAATGCAACCGAGCTTATTGCAACTCTAATCAATCAAAAAGAAAACCTTGTTGACGGCATAAGCTATGCTCTTGAAAAAGTTGACGGCTCTGTTTCGCTCCTGTTGATGAATAAAAACGGCATCTATTGCGCAAGAGATAAGTACGGCAGAACTCCTGTTGTTATCGGCAAAAAAGAAGATGCATTTTGTGTGGCGTTTGAATGTTTCTCATACAAAAACCTCGGCTACAATGATTATAAAGAACTCGGGCCGGGTGAGATTACGGTAATTACAGACCAAAACTGCATTACACTCAAAAAGCCAGGCGATAAAATGAAAATCTGTACTTTTCTGTGGGTTTACTACGGCTATCCTGCAAGCTCATATGAGGGTACAAGTGTTGAGCAAATGCGTTACAACTGCGGTGCAAAAATGGCTGAAAGAGATTCCGTAAAGCCCGATATCGTTGCAGGTGTACCCGATTCAGGCATTGCTCACGCAGTAGGCTATGCAAATGCCTCGGGAATTCCGTTCTCAAGACCGTTTATTAAATATACACCTACTTGGCCGAGATCATTTATGCCGACAATACAGAGTCAGCGTAATCTTATTGCAAAAATGAAGCTTCTCGCAGTTGAGGATTTAATCAGAGGAAAGAGCCTTCTTCTTATTGATGACTCAATTGTAAGAGGCACACAGCTTCGTGAAACAACGGAATATCTTTTTGAAAGCGGTGCAAAAGAGGTTCATATCAGACCTGCGTGTCCTCCGCTTGTATACGGCTGTAAATATCTTAACTTCTCAAGATCATCTTCTGAA
>OLNR01000704.1_pt1 | contig 25178 bp, 28 predicted proteins | sample 1672231 | NCBI WGS metagenome assembly OLNR01 (sample SAMEA3136662, study PRJEB25190) | human gut metagenome
TGGGCGTACAGCGTCTCCAGCCGGCCGCCGCGGTAATCCGCATGGCGCAGCTTGACCATGTTGCCATAGCTGTTGATATCCCCCTGGGTGCGCTTGCCGTTCCAGCGGTATGCGATTGCAACCGTGCCCGCTTCCGCTGCATATATTGGTGTACCAACTGCTGAGCGGAAATCTAGTGCCCGGTGCAGGCTGCCATCATTGTAGAGCCAGCCGGCGGTGATAATGTGCTGGGCCAGGGGCCAGCGGAGCAGGACGTCACCGTTTGAAAGTCTCATGGTTTGTTGTCCTTTCTGTTTGATAGTCAGCCAAAGTCCCATCAAGAAAACGTACGTGTGCGTATGCAGTGCTTGACATGATATTCTCCTTACTGCGTGATTTCCTCAGCGTTCGCCTTGTCCTCAGCGTCCAGAGCGTCGTAGTACGCCTGTGCCAGAGTCTCCACTTCTGTGATGTCGTCCTCCGTCAGCAGGCCACTGTCCAGATGGGTGTACGCCTTGTCCAACCAGTATGCCACGTCACGTCCGGCGGCGATTTCCCGCTTGATAGAGCGCAGGGTCAGGTCGTGCCGGGCTTTGGATTTAATTGCCATATGCTTTCCCTCCTTTAGGTAGCGGTCATGGATGCAATGGCATCCTCAAGCTTTTTGATTGCAATGTTCACATCGCGCTGGTATTCCAGCTTTACCCCCGCACCGTCACCAGCTTGAACCACGGTGTCGGGCGCGTAAGCGGTGAGGGCTTTGTAAGCAGCAATTTCAGCAGGGGTGAGCGGGTTTTCGATGGGGGTGGTGAGAATTGCATTTTGCTCAGCCAACGTTTTTGTGCTGTCGAAAGCCGCTTTATCAACCCTCTGCACCTTCACCCCTCTTTCCAAGTCTACCTCGTCGCACACCCACTGCTGGCCCTGCGGGTCAGTGTAGTTGCCACCAGAGGTGACAGGTATGCCGGGCAAGCCGTTGGGAGTGGGCAGGGTGAGGAGCTGTTCACGGTAGGGGGAATAGGCAGTTGATTCACTCACTGTTGCAATGATTGGCGTGCCATAGGACACATGCACTGATGAAAAATTAAAACAGTAATACGCGCATTTCGCTGGCGTTTTAATTGTAAACGCAAAATCAGCAATACCGATTACATTCTTTTTTTCATCATAAAAACAACCGCCTTCTATCATTGCATTAAAGTGATATGTTGTACTCGGTAAGCACGGTTGAATGCCTGTTATCCAATAACCATTTACACTATCTATCCCATAATAACCGGTTTCGGCATTGAAACCCTGATATTTATTATTTTGGAACAAGGCCGGGTTTAGCAGATTCTTCCCCGTCACCCTCACCGCCACGCTCCCGCCATCCCCTGCACTTACAATTGGCACAGGCGCATCAGGCGTGGGTGTCCCGTTCTGCGTGCTCTTTCCGTACACACTCAGCCCACACAGTGGTGCAGCAAAGGCGTCATCACAGCTTGCCGGGTTGCCTATCTCGCTGCCAACAAGCACATTCTGGCGCTTCTGCAGCGCGGCAATCTGCGTCATGGACTCCTTGATGCTGTTGGCAGTGCTGTCGGCATCTGCCGCGCTCTTTGCAGCTGCATCTTCACTGGTCTTGGCAGCTGCGGAACTGTTTGCGGCAGCAGCCTTGCTGGCCGCAGCATCTTTCTGTGCGGCTTCAGCGGCTACTTTTGCCTTTTCTGCCGCCGTCGCATCGGTAGCCGTCTGGGCCTGCTTGGCCGTTACGTCGTCCTGGATCGCCTGCATCTGTTTCAGCTTTTCCGCTGCGGCTTCACCTGCTGTCTTGGCTGCCAATTCTGCGCGGTTCGCATACTTTCTAGCAGCCGCCTCACTGCTTGCTGCCGCACTCTCGCTCGCCTTTGCTGCTTCCGCCGAAGCACTAGCTGCCGCCGCTTTCTGCGTTGCCGTGTTCACGGCACTGTCCAGATTTGCCGCGCTAGCGGCTGCCTCTTGGGCAGATTTTCCCGCCGTCGTCTCCGATGCCTTTGCCGCCATGGCGCTGGATTTTGCCGCCGCTGCCTGTGTCGTCGCAGTGCTTGCGGATGTACTTGCACTGCTGGCGCTGGATGCAGCGGCCTTTTGTGCCGTTTCCGCACCGGCTTTTGCCGTCTCTGCCGCACTCTGTGCCGTTTTGGCGGCAGTGGCAGACTGGCCCGCGTCGGTTTCGTATTCCTTGGCGGCAACGGCACTGCGGGCGGCATCATCGCGGGCAGCTTCGGCCTGGTTCTTGGCATCTACAGCGCCGTCCCGCAAATCCTGCATCTGGGCAAGGGCCTGGGCATTTTCGCTGGGAGTGGCGGTGCTGTTGGCACCGGGCACCTGCGCGTGATCCAGCACCATGTAGGGCAGATTGCAGCTGATGCGCTGCACGCCGTCCTGCACGCCCCGGAATGTGATGGTGGCGTACTTAGATGGTTGCGTGCAGGCTTCCGGCGGGACGGGTACAAGGCCGTCCGTGTCCGCCAATACCGTTACACCCTCATCGTTGGGGACGTTATGGAACGTGGCATCAATCGCAAGGCCCTCCCACTCCGGGCCGTGGCGCAGCAGCAGCTGTTCCGTGCCGTAACTGTCCCAGGTGCCCAGCACCAGCACGCCCATCAGGCCAACCACCTGCGCAGTGTGGCGGGCAATGGTAATGGTATGTGTTGTCATCTTGTAGCTTCATCCTCCTTTTTATTTACCTCTCTCTCGCTGGCTTCCACCATCGAGATCACGTTCAGCAGCACCAGCCGCACCACAGCGGGGTGCAGGCAGCTGTTGTTGATGGCGTTGATGACGGATTTTTGGAGCTCTTCAATTTTTGCGGTTGTGGTCATGAGCGCTCCTCCGGGGCTTGCGCACCCTGCTGCACCTTGTCCAGCGTATCCATGGCGGCGCGCAGGACAGAGAGGTATTGCGGCAGATCGTAACGGCAAAAATATTCGGCAGCCCCGGCGGTTTGCAGGGTCGTTTCATCGGCCGCTTCGGCCAGGCCGGATAGAGCAAGAGACAAAAGGTTGCGGGCATCCTGCAGGGAGCCGTCCTTTAGCTCGGTGTCGCTTGAAAAAGTGAGGTAGGATTGATGCATGTATACACCTCCGTTGGGTTTAGTTAGGAGTTAGAAGTTAGGAGTTAGGAGTTATTGGAGTGCGTGTGCGCGCACGGGTTGAAAATTAGGCTGCAGTCCCGTGTCGCAGTCCGGTGCGTACAGGGATTTGCCATCGATCTGGAACAGATTGGTCGGGGTCACGTTACACACCTCCTGTGGCAATCAGCTGTTTGCGCTGCCAGCGCTGTACGGCGCGGCCTACGTCCTCGTCGGTCAGCTCAATGCCGTACACGGCGGAGAGGATCTCCCGCAGCACGGAAACCACGGCTTCAAAGCCCGCCATCTGGCCTGCCTGCAAATCTTCCATGACTTCGGCCACGGCCTGCTTGATGGTGTCCAGCGGAGCTTCCACGTTGGTGCCGTGGCTCTGATCGCCCAGCACGGCCAGAAACTCCCGGTTGGCCGGGATGACCGCGCCCTGTGCCAGGTAGGGGATCTGCGGGGCGGTCAGGGTGCTGATATGAAACCCGACATGCCCGCCGCCGAATATGTCCGGCAGGTCGAACGACAACCCGTTCAGCGCGTTGATGACCGTGTTGATGCCGGTGACAACGGCGGAGATCATCCGGTTGATGAAGCCGATGATGCCATTGACGGCGTTTTTGATGGTACTGGAGATGCCGTTCCAGATGTCAGAAATCGTCTGCCCAAGGGAATTGAATGTCTCAGTAGTTTTAGCGCGGATGTTATCCCATGCGTCTACAAAATTCTGCTTGAGGTCACGCAGCCAGCCGGTGATGTTCTCCCACTTGCTGGCCAGACCGTCCAGAAGTCCCTGCGAGATGTAGGAACCCCAGGATTTGGCTTCGGTGCTGGGGGAGTGGATGCCGAATGCTTCGCAAATACCGTTTTTGAACGGCGTGAAAATGTGATCATAGATCCACTGCCCGATGCCGTTCCAGAGTGCTTCCAGGCCGTCGATAAAACCATCGAACAGGTACTGAGCAACGTCGTCACCGTATCCGGCAACCGCTGCCTGGGTCTGGACGTCATCAAACCACTGCTTTATGCCCTGGATAAAATCACCGACAAGATGCCCAGCAAGGGCTGAAAGCCCATCTGCCAGCCCCGTGACGGCGGCGGACAGCAAATCCAGAATTGCCTGCGCAAGTTCGGCATAGTCGATATTGGTAATGCATTCGGCAATCGTGCTGCCAATCTGCTGCCAATCCAGCCCATCGATCCAGTGTGCCAGAGATTCCAGCAGCCCCGCCGCACCGGATACAAGGTCTGCGGCAGCCTGGGGCCAGTCAATATTATTGATGGCGGCCATGGTAGCACGGGCAAAGGCGTCCCCTAATGCCCCAAAGTCAAAGGTCTGAATGAAACCGTGCAGCGTCTCGAAGACGATCTTCCACTTGGCAATCATCAAGCGGCCAAGGGCTTCCCAGTCCAGTTCTTTCACGCACTGGTTCATCCCATTGCCGATGCCATTGCCCAGGGTGTCCCAGTGGATACCCTGCACTAAGGTGTCCGCAAAGATCAGTGCAGTGTTAAGCCCCTGTGCCAGGGTAGAACCAACCAGCCGCCAGTCCAGCCGGGCGATAAAGCCGTTGAGGGTATCCGCAATGTTTGCGGCCCAGGTCTGGGCCTTGTCCTGGATATCCGGCCAGGGGATCGCCGCCATGGCTTCATTCAGCTTTTGGGCGAAAAGCTGCCCGACCTGGTTCCATTCGCCTGCCTCGATGGCGGCCAGCACGGAATCCAGGAACGGGCTTTTTGCGTCAAAGTTATAGTTGGGGGTGATGCTGCTGGCGCCCGAACCGCCGCCGCTGCTCCCTGTCTTGGCATCTAACCGTTCGATTTCATCAAACCCGGCCAGGCTCTTTGCAGCATCTTTCGCTGCCTTGGATGTTCCGTTCATGCCCTTAGCCGCGGCTTTGGCGGAGGATACCGTCTTGCCGGTCAGGAATGCCACCAGCTTGGCCAAATACGCGAACACAGTTGCTGCCGCATTTGCCAGCGCGGTCAGGGCGGGGGTCAGAATCTGAATCAAAGGCGCTGCAGCAGTAGCCGCAGCACCTTGCAGGTTGCCCAGGGCCTGACGCAGGGATGCGCTGGAAAGCAGGGCAGTGCCCATGTAGCTGGTCATCTGGCGCAGACCAGACGAGAGCAAGTTAAAAATTAGCGCACTGGAAGCAAGTCCGGCAATGCGGCGGGAAAACCGCCCCATGCTCTTTGTCATGGCGGACAACCTGGCCTGAATTGCTTTGAAGGGCTGTTGAATCGCTGCAGCCGAAAGACGAACGGCGTTTTTTACGCCCTGAACTGCGCGCGATGCGGCAATTTGTCGGCCTAACAGGGATTCAATGCGCCGGGATTGATGCTCAACCGCTAGGTTTTCGGTATCCATTTGCTGCAAAAGGGCATCGTGCTCTTCTTGCAGCTTTTCAAGCATGGGAACCTGGTCACGATATTCCTTGGATATCGCGCCAATTTTTTGCTGCTGCTGATCCAACGTGGCCCGCAGCTTATCACTGCGTTTAACGTCAGCAGGGGAGAAATCCAGCCCATTCTTTTGGTGCTGCAAGTCCATGGTAGTGTTTAATTTTTGCAGTTCGCGCGCGGTTTCGGCGGCTTCCTGCCGGGCACGCTTGAGATCATCGCCCAGGCTGGTATGCTTGGCACCTGCCTGCGCCAGTTGCTTGTCCAGCGCAGCAACCTGCTGGGCGGTGCTCTTGGCCTTGGCCTGCAGCTCTTTCAGCTCGGCATAGGCGCCTTTATTGTTGATTCTGGTATCCAGAATGATCGACCCATCGGCCAAGAACTACACCCCCAGACTTTTGAAAAATTCTTCTTCCGCGCTGGTCAGCTTGTGTTTGGGCAGGGTGACCAGATCGGGATTGTTGCGCACAAATTCCTGCTCGGCTTTGTCCAGCTTTTTGCCGTGCAGGCGCTTATTGCGGATGGAGACGACCTGCGCAAACTGGCCGTCCCCGATGCAGCCAAATGCCCCGATGAACTCCCACCAGTGCAGGTAGGCGCAGCGGCGGCAGCTGTAGCCCAGAACTTTGTCCACTGCCGGGGCCATGATGGCGGCGTCGGTGTCCCAGTCCACAAGGGCGGGCTTTGGCACGGCAGCTTCCACCGGCTTGCCGCAGTTGATAAACACCATGGCCGCCTGGGCTGCTGCACTCAAGTCCGGCAGGCGCTTCCAATCCGGGTACAGGATCTCCAGGCAGGCAAGGGTCTGTTCCTGCGGGCTCAGCTCCGGGTCACGCAGGGCGGAGATGGCATCCAGCACGGCGCGGTAGTCGCTGCGGATGGCAAACTCCTGCCCGCATACCGTCACGCTGGTGGGCAGCTTCCAGCCGCTCACTGCTGCTCCGGGGCCAGCCCGGCGGTGCTGCCCTGGTAGGTGTCCGCGTGCCTGGCAATGCGGGCCGCGCTGGCCTTGGCGGCGGCTTCCACCGCCTGGGTCAGCATCGGGGTGACGGCATCCAACACGGCTTCGGCCACCAGGCTGCCGTCCTCGCAGAAAGCCAGGCTGGATACCCCGGCAAAGAATACATCCGATACCGGCGTGCCGAAGATGTAATCAAACCAGTGGCGCACCTGCCTGTCCCACTCCACCAGATCCTCGGGGCCGGTCACGGGCGCGGCCGTAATTTCGGCAATCTTGGCGCGGGCTTCCTCCATGCGGCCGGCCAGGCCGATGTCAGAGGGGTTGAAGCGGATGGTGCCGATCAGGGTGCCGTCCGCATCCTTGACGTCATAGCTTTTTAAGCCGCGGTCAATGTTCAGCTCCATTGTTTATTCCTCCGTGAAGGTGGGCACGCCGGCAGCAATGGTGCAGGTGCCCAGCGTTTTGTTGTTGGACAGGTGTACGTTCATCGGCATGCCGACGTAATCGGAGCCGCCCAGGCTCTGGGGCACGATGGTGCAGCCGGTGTGCTTTTCCGCCGTGAAGGAGCCGGAAGCAGCCCCCAGGAAGCAGTGGACGTGCAGCACATCAAACATGCTCAGCTCGCTTACGGCGTTGCGGCGCTCAATGTCCAGCAGCTTGGCGCTCAGCTTCTGGCCGCCGCGGATGGTGCAGGGGTCCAGGTCAATCTCCGGCTTTGCGGCGCTCACGTTCACGTCCGTAATGCCCAGGATGTCGGTCACGGTGTCGGTGTCGTGGTTGTATTCCACGCTTGCGTCCTCAACGCCGCGGCCCAGCAGTTCCCAGGTCTCCGTGCCGGAACCACCGACGTTGACAAAAATCATATCCAGTTTGCGGTCAGCTTTTTGGCCGGCGGTCAGGTTGATAGCAGCTTCTGCCATGGTTATTCCTCCTCAAGATAGAGTTTGATTTGTAATTGATAGCGGGCCGCGTTGGCATCCGCCCCGGTGGGCACACCGGCGTTGGATGCCGTGATTTTGGTCACGCGGTACCCGCTGACAGCGGGGTAGTTGTGGGTGCGCTCCTGCCCGCGGACCCAGGCGGAGAGCGCGGCGAAAAAATCAGCAGCGTCCAGGTTGGGCTTCAGCTCCCGCCCAAATGGCAGCTGTGCCACAAAGGTCAGGCTGTATTCGGCCAGGTCATACCCCAGCACGTCGGTGCGGTGGCTCTCGCTGGCCGTGCGCAGGGTGTATTCGGTCGGCTCTGCGCCCAGGTAGTTGGCGTTGAACAGGTCCTGCTTGTTGATCAGGGGGCACTGTGCGCGCATCCAGGCGCGGGTGGCATCCAGTACGTTCATTTTCCGGGTCTTCCTCCTGCCAGGGCGGCGGCTTCGCGGATGACGTCATCCTTGTGTTCGGCCATGGCCCGCTCAAACCAATAGGCACCGCGATCCGGTGCGCCGTTGTAGGTCAGCGGGCGGCCGGTGGGGTACTTGTGGGGCGGGCTGAAAAAGCCTGCCAGCTCGCCGCCCTCAAAGATGGGAATGTTGGGGCCGTACACCTCGCCATAGTACAGGTAGCGCGCATAGGGCGTGGCGTACACGATCATGCCGTCCCCGATGGCGCTTGCCGTGATGGCGCTGTGCTTGAGGGTGCCGGTGCGAAACGGCACCTTGGGGTCACAATAGCGGATCACCGCTTCGTCCACCGCCTTCTGCACCCTCCCGCCCGGTGTCAGCCCCCGCTTTTCCAGGGCATCAGAAAGGGCGGAAAGGTCAAGGCGGGCATCATATTTCAGTCCCATCAGCTTGCCTCCACATACCAGTGCGGTGCGGGGTGGCCGCGGTTGTCATGCACGTCCAGCACGGTGGCGGTCACGGTGCCGCAGGTGATCTTGTCGCCGGGGGCAATGTCCAGCCCGGCGGGGGCGGCGCTTTCCGGGATGCGGCATTTGTACACCCGCGCCGCGTGCAGGCCGGTGGAATCCACCGCGGTCTTTGCCTGCCCGTACCAGCTCACGCCGGTCAGGGTGGTTTCTTCTTTCACGTCCCGGTCGGCATCGCCGTCATAGTGCAGGTGGGTCAGGGTCACGGTCTGGTCACAGCCGTACAAGGGCCGCACCTCCCATCCCGGCCCGCATAGCGCAGCGGATGGCTGCGCGGCAGGTAAATATCCGCAGCCGCCTGCATGTCTGCCGTGTACTGTGCGGTCAGGGCGGCAGTATTCAGCGTTTCGCTGTAGCCGTCTGTGTTAAAGGCTGCCAGGCCGGGGCGGCTGCGCTCATCGGCCTTGGCGGCCTGGTAGCGGGCGGCAACATCCGCCAGCGCGCAAGCCGCCAGCTTTACGGTATCATCCACCGGCGCCCCGCACTGCAGGCGGCCAAAGGTGATGCTGTCCAGATAAGCGCAGGCTTCCCGCACGGCGGGCATCCACTGCCCCTGGGTGGTGATCAGGGTGCCGCAGTAGGCGCCCTGATAGTCGGTAAAATCAGCATACATGGCAGCCCCCTTACTTGGATGCAGGCAGGGTGACGGCAACCGGTACGGCGGCTGCGGCAACCGTTACGGTGCCGGTCTGCGGGCGGTAACCGTCTGCCTTGACGCTGTAGGGATATTCACCGGCGCGCAGGTGGAACACTGCGGTGCCGTCAGTGCCGGTCAGGCGGATGGAGCCGTTCACATTGACAGCTGCACCGGCAATGGCGTTGGGGGAGCTTTCGGCATTATCCTTGACGGTAAAGGTCACAGTCTGGTCGGTGTAGGCGGTCGCGGCGTCAATGTAGGCAAAGGGCACGTTGACGCGGTTCTCGTTCATGCGGGTGGCGGGGTTCGGCATAGCCCAGCCCATGCGGAAGGTAACGCGCAGGGCAATCATGTCCTGCTGGGCCAGGTTGAAGATGATGGCCTTGGTGCTGGGGTCCTGGATCACGGCCTGGTCCAGGATCTTGACGTCCACATCCTGGCGGATGGCGTACACCAGCTGCTTAAAGTTGCCGGCCACCATGCGGGCAACGCTGGTATCAAAGCTGCCGTTCTCCGGGAAGTAGATCGGCGCGCCGTCCAGGGCATAGGGAGTGGTGCCCTGCATATCGCTCTTGTACAGGGGGTTGCCGTTGGTGTCCTTGATGCCGCGCAGGGACGCTTTGGCACCCATGGCAGCCACAACGCCGTCCACGGTATAGCCTGCATCTTCCACCTTGGCAAACAGTCCGTTTTCGCCCAGCAGGGAATCATAGCTGATACCGCCGGAAACGTTGTTGCCGGCCTGGCGGGCAACGGTGATAATGTCGTTCTGCCACTCTGCCGGGCGGTTGATGCCGAACAGAATGGCCTGGTCCACCCGCAGGCCGATGGCTTCGTTGACACGCGGGGTTACCTCGCCCAAAATGTCAAACTCAGCATCGGCCAGAACGGCTTCGGGGATGGGAACAATGACTGCCAGCTCACCGGCGGTCAGGTAGACGTTTTCCCACGCCTGGCGGGAAGTCTGCTTATAGCCGGTATCACCGTTGACCCAGTAGGCCAGCGGCAGCATGGAAAGCACCGGAATGCGGGTCTGCTTGCTGGTCATGTTGGGCAGCTTGCGGCCCAGCTGCATCACAACGCTCTGCTTGGGGGCATCCTGAAAAATGGTGCTGACAACCTGCTCACGGATGAGGGCTTCAGCGCGGGAACGATCAATAACATTGGGCATGGGTTATTCTCCTTTCATTTGCCAAACGCGGCACGGATCGCTGCGTTTGCTTCTTCGCGGCCGGTGGCAGCTGCCGGGGTGCCGGTAGCGCTTGCCACAATGCGCGCGGGCTTGGTATCGGCGGCAAATGCGCCGGGGTCATTTTCGCGGTAGGTCTTTACAAAGTCGTCAAAGCCCAGCAGGCTGTCCCCCTGCAGGGGCAGGTTCTTGGCGGACAGGTCGGCCATAAATGCTTTTTTTGCGCTGGCGCTGGTAAAGTGCAGCCCGGCGGCTGCATTCTGAGCGGCATAGCCTGCCTGCAGCTCGGCCACTTTTGCGTCCGCCGCTTTCTGGGCATCGGCGGCTTTCTGCTGCCAGTCGGGGTCATAGCCTTTCAGCTTGGTGTTGGCCTCGTCAAGCTGGGTGCGGATGGCATCACGCTCGGCTTTGGCCGTCTCAGCGGCCTGCTTTTCGCGGTTCACGTCCGCGCCGTTCATGGCGAACACGCGCTGCACCTGCTCATCATTCAGGCCAAGGGCTTTGAGTTCTTCGGTTTTCATGGGTGTTACCTCCTGTGTAGGGTGTCAGATAGGCGTTTTTAGGTGGTGGCCGTCACCGTCTGTGCGGCTGTTTCAGCCCTGCCGCAGCCGGGCAAAAGGGTATAAAAAGTGCCCGCCTGCCCCTCATGCAGGGCAGGCAGGCATGAAAAAACCACGGTGCGCGTGCATCGTGGTTGAAGTGTTAGTGGGCTATTCGGGTAATTCGCCCAGTTGCCTCAGTAGTGATGTGTAGATTTGTGCATCTACCTGATCCAGCGGGATATTACCATCCAGCAACCCCTCATATTGCGGGTCAACTGGATGCTCTTTGAGGAATGCCTTCATTTTTTCAATTTCCTCTGGTGTAATATTGTACCCCATATTGTGAAATCTCCATTAAAAAATCTGTGACAAGATTATAGACAGCCGTCTTGGGCATCGTGGGGTCGTTTGCTGTGTGATTCAGCGTGCGAGCAGCCATTTTTAGAGAGATCAAATCGGTTGCGGCGGTCTTTTCCAGTGCATATACACTGCCGTCATTGCCGACAATCGTCAGCATCTGCATCGAATCCCGGCTCGCAAAGCCAAGAATATCCTCGGGCGAAAAGGTCATCCCACTTGGATGGTTGTGTATTGCAATGTGAGGCGTGCTGAAATTCGGGATGTGAACGCCTCCTTCCTGCTCGCCGGTAAAATATCCGCTCACGGGCTGCATATCCAGCCCATAGCAGCGGGCCTTTTCTATCCCAAGCGGAACCTTTCGGGCTTCCAGCAGCAGCTTCTTGTGGGCATTGGCAAGGGCACGGCTGCCCGCGGCGTCCAGCGTCTCACAGGCAAATGGCTGAATGCGCTGAATGCTTTGGGCGGTGATCTCCTTGTACCCCAGGCTGATTTCTTTCAGTGTAGCATTGTTTTGGGCGGATTGCAAGGCACTTGCCGCCGCATCCGCCTGCCTCGCTTCCCTTCGCCCAAAGCCAGGTACACCGGTCCTTGCCCCATCCATCTGCTCTCCGGTTTCTGCCAGGAACGCACTCAGCTGCTGCCGGGCGGCTTTCAGCTTGGCGGCGCTCTGGCTGGCATCCACCCCGGCGGCGGTCTCGGCCAGGTAACGGCGCTTGTACTTGCGCACCCTGCGTTCCAGCGCCCGCTGCATCTGGGTGATCTCGTACCGGGTGTACAGCCCGCCGCCATAGGGAATATTGCGGGCATCCAGCTCGGCCAGGAGGTCGTCTGTGTAATTGCGGACAGATACGCCGGGGTAGAACGGGTAAAAGTTGTGGCGGCAGTTCCAGCCACACAGGCCGGGGCCGGTGCCGTAACCAGTGGCGGCTTCAAAATCCTCGTACCGCTCACCGTCCTGCACCACAGCGCCGCCGCGATGGTAAACCCTGCCCTGCCACACCGCATGGGTGGGGCGGGCACCCTCGTGGGCGGTCACCTCCACAAACTCGCAGTCCATCTCTTCCATGCGGGCCAGTTGCAATTTCGCACAGGTCTGGTTTACGCCGGTCAGCACCGCCCGGCGGGCGGCAACTTCCAGCGTGTCGGTGTGGCCGCTGGGGTAGGTGATGTACGGCATGGTGTCCGCCAGATCGTCAACCGCGCGGCGGATGGCCATGTTGTAATCCATAGCCCCGGTGCTGATCAGCCCCCACGCGCGGGAAAGCCGGTCCTCAAACGCGCCGGTCACCGTGTTGGCGGTGGTGGCCGTCAGGTTCTGCCAGGTGCCGCAGGTCTGGCAGTACCCGGCATTCAGCAGGTTCAGCAGGGCAGGGGACTGGTTGACCGGCGGCGGGTCCAGCCCGGCAGCCGTATAAACGGCATCGTCCGCAGCCAGGGTCTGTGCCCCGGCGGTTTCCAGCAGCCGCTTGATCTCTGCCCGGCTTTTGCCGGTGTACTTGGCCAGGGTGGCAACGGTGTTGCTGCGCATCGCGCGGGTTTCGGCCAGCCGCCATGCCTGCCATATGGCCGTTGGGGTCAGCGGGTCCAGTTCGCCCAGGCTTTTCATGCGCCGGGCAATGTCCTGCAAAATGTCATCTTCCACCTGCTGCCACAGCTGCACAAAACGGCGGGGCAGGGCTTCCAGCTGGTCAGGGGTCAGCATGGGGCATCACCTCACGGGGCAAAGGTCAGGGCTTCGTCGGCGTTGTTCTCGGCGCTGGTTTCAGCCGCGATCTGGGCGGCTTCCTCCTGGCTGTAGCCCTCAAACTCGGTCAGGTAGCGCTGCATGGGGAACTTGCCCGCCTGCACATACTGCCAGAACAGCTGCTTGCGCTCGCTGGGGTCATTTACAATGCTGTCGTCCCAGTTGTACACGGCGGTGTAGCTGCCCGCGGGAACCAGCTGGTACAGGTCGGCATAGGCGTTCATTGCGTACAGCAGGTCATCCAGCGCCACCTGCAGCGCGTGCTGGATGCTTTTTACGGTGGAGTAGCTGCGCTGCTTGCTTGCCATGATCTCGGTGGCTGTCTTGTCCACGTTCTGGGGGTCGCTCAGGGTGCCATAGGCAAGGCTGCACTGGAACTCAATGCGCTTCAAGATTCCGTCCAGCCCGCGCAGGTAGGCTTCATCCCGCAGGGCAGGTGCAAACACGTTGAACAGTGTGCGGTCCGCCACATTGCCGGTCATGCAGCCGCGGTACAGCCGCCCGCTGCGCTGGTCCATCTGGAACCCACCGTCCCCGGTGGGGCGCAGGGCCGCAGCGTCCACATCAATGGCAAGCTGGCCGCCCTCGTACTCCCACAACAGGCGGCCAAACTGTTCGTCTGCATCGTGGATGGTATCCACAGCGGGGGCATAAACGCTGGCGCCCAGCGGGCTGTGCCGGTCATTGCGGTTGGCAAGGGGAATGCGGAAGTAGGCGAATAACGGCCGCTCCACCTCAATGCGCACCTCCGGCGCAATGTCGGCCCACTCCGGAACATCGGCCAGCGGGATCTCGTGCCCCAGGCTGGCCGTGCTGGAACTGGCAAACGCTTTGTTTTGGATGGTCTGCACCCCGGCGGCGTATTCGTGCCGCTCCAGGCGGGTGTAGATCGTGTTTTTGCGCTTGAGCTGCTCGGAGAAGATCGCCCCGGTCATGCGGCCGGTGGTGTCAAAGGTGGTGGGGAAAAAGCAGTCCCCCTGCACCACATCCACCAGCAGCCGGTCACCGGAAACATAGGGCTTGAACACCGCCCCACCCAGCGCGCAGGCAATCTCGGTGTAGTTGGGCAGCTTGTCCAGAAACGGGGCCAGCTGCTCTGCCAGATAGTCCGCCCGCGAAGAGCCGGACAGGCTGACTTTCAGCTCCATCGTGACCAGCCGGGCAAATTCCCGCGCCACGCTGGCCGCAATGTGCAGGCTGTGCAGGTCATTTTTTGCCGTGCACCAGGGGCCGCCCGTCTCGTACATCTGGGCCCACAGGGCAAGGGCATTTTCCATCTGGCCGGACAGGATAATGTCGTTTGCGCCGGGGGCATCGCCAAACAGCGTGCCGATCTGGGCGCGCAGCCAGCGCAAAAGCTTTTGGAACATCTTCACTTCCTCCAATCCGCCCAGCGGTATTCGCGGGCCAGCACGGTATAACAAAAATAGCGGATGTCGTCCATGGCGTGGTCGTTCTCCTTGATGACGGCATCCTGCGGGGCCTTGTCGTCCCAGCAGTAGGTTTTGAACTCCCGCAGGGCATCCGTGCAGCTTTCGTGGATCTGCACCCGCCCGGCTTGCAGCAGACTGGCCGTGACCCGAATGCCGTCCAGCACATCGTTGGCGGCAGCCCGCACCATGTACCGCCCATGGCGGCGAATGGTTTCAATAAAGGACGCGGCGGAGGGGTCCACCACCACTTCCTGCACATAGTAACCGCGGGTCAGCTCTTCCAGCGCGGCGTAATGTTCTTCATCGGTGCGCTGGTGCTGGACCTCGCGGGAGTTGTAGTAGCTTTCCTTGATGCGCACTGCCCGGTTGGCCTGCACGCACCACAGCCCCATGCTGCACGGGTTGTGGGTGCCGTAGTCGATTGAGACAAAAAAGCGGCCGTCCATCCCGGCGGTCGGCCCGCGCAGCAGGTAGGCATCCGGGTTGGCCGCCACAAAGGGGTAAACCAACCCTTCGGCCACCACCCAGCGCCCCCGGATGTACCGCTCATAAAACACGCCGGTGTACTGCGCCCGGTACCGCGCCTTGATCGGCTCGGACAAGCTCAGGTTGTCATCCATCGTAAAGTGCAGGTACAGCAGGTTCTTGGCGCGGGCCTGCAAAATCCAGCTTTTGTAGAACCAGTGCTCCGGCCCCTCCGGGTTGCAGTTGAACCAGAATTTGGAGCCGTCCACAGAGCAGCGGGCAGTGGCCTGGTTCACAAAGCTTTCCGGCATCAGGGCAACTTCGTCAAACAGCGCGCCTGCCAGCGTAATGCCCTGGATCAGGTCCTGGCTGCCTTCGTCCTTGCCGCCGAACAGGTAGTAATAGTTGGTCACGGCCCCGCGGGTAACAATCAGCAGATTGTCGCCCCGGCGCTCGGCGGCGGTGTAGCCGCGGGCGGTCAGCATCTGCTTGAGTACCCCCACTACGTTGCGCCGCAGGCTGGCAATGGTCTTGCCGCACAGGGCAAAGTTCTGGCCGTTAAAGCGCGCCATGCCCCACAACACAAAACTGAGGGAGAGCGAAACAGTTTTGCCGGAACGGATGGATCCGTCCGCGATCAGCCCGTCCGCCGCCTGCACGGGGGAGGTGCTGCACCACCAGGTCAGTACCTGCTTTTGGCGGCGGCTGAACGGCCGGAACCGGAACGCGGCAGGCTTAACCGGGTTCATCCGCACCATCCTTCCAGGCATTGGGCGCCTGCTGCTGCATTGCGGTCAAAAAGCCGTCGTCAGCGGGCGGGGGTGGTGCTTCGGCGGGCTTTTCGTTCCAGCCAAAGTTGCAGCGCAGGCTGAACTGCGCGCCGTTGGTGCCGTCCCGGTCAAACAGGCGTTCTTCGGCGTATGCTTCGCACTGGGCCTTCGCGCGCGTAATCGTGGTGCAAAATTCCTTTTTGCCCTGGTAGGCGTTCAGGTCCCGGCGGCAGGAAAACCCCAGCGCCAGGGCCAGCCCGCTTACCGTCGGCGGTTTGGCATCCACAATAATGGGCAGGCCGTATTTGTCCTGGAACGGCTCGCCGGTATCCGGGTTCATCAGGGGGTGCCCCTTGCAGGCGGTGAAATAGGCATCAATTTTGCCTTGGATCTCTTCCACGCTTTTGTACTTCGGGGGCCGCCCGACCGGATTGCGTTTGTATGCCATGTTTCACCGCCTTTCTGCAATAAAATACCCCGCCGGGTTGGGGCGGGGTGGAATATTAAAGAACCCCGGCACGCACGGACAAAAGGAAAGAGAGTAAAATGTGTGAGCCTTTGCCGGGTGCCGGGGAGTGGGGCCGCACAAGGGCCTTGCACCCTTGCTGTGCCGTTGCTTGGGAACACAGCGCCCCTGCCGAAAACGGCCGGCTGTGCGGCATAAAAACAGCCAGGCGGGGCATGGCCGTCTGGCTGAAATGGGGAGGATAAAATGACAATACAAAAGCCGTAAGGCGGTCGCCCCGTTCCTTACGGCTTTTGATGATGGTATTATAGCATGGAATTTTGGCTTTTTAATGCAAACTTGATTCCCAGGCTTTGAACTTTTCGTACCCTTCTTCTAATTGACCGAAGTTCATATTGGATAATCCAATGAAACTGATTTTACATTCTTGCATTTTAGCAGGGTTTACCTTATATAGATGTGATTCTTCATATATAATACCCGTATCCTTCATAAATGCAAGAACCTTTTGTTTTATGGGATTACTCCCAACCACAACATTATCGATACGTTCGATATGTTTGGCCAAAGTGTCTTTGCTGTGCGTTCGGAATTCAACGAGAATACACCGAAGCGCATGGGTGAATTTCAGAATGTCGATAGAATTGGGATCTTCAAACTCATACTTGAAGGGAAGAAACTTATAATAATGTGTAATATCAGGCATCGAGATATTGAGCTTTTCGGCACAAACAATTTCAATGCGAGGTGAATTACCGCTAGAGACATCTTTAGTGCAAATAGAACAGCCCGTGGGATTTTTTGCCTCAATAAGAAGATGAGATGTATCCCAAATGATTTTTTTGCAGACAATTTGTGAATTGTGGATAGATGTATCTACACCGCTGCGTCCGATGCGTACAACGACATTAGGAGCATCCAAACTAATATTAGACATCCTTTCAAAACACAATTCAGGATTCTGGGGTGAATCCATAATCATATTCAACTCTAAGTCGGGATGCTTAGGCGCATTTTTGGATGCAATCATACCAAGGATAACATTTCCCTCGGATACATTACCTTCTATATCCAATTGTTCGATATATTGTAGATAAGCTTTTTCAAATGCATGTGCCTTAGAACGATAAGATTCATATACATAGGAAATATGGCTTGAATAAACCTTTCCCTGGCAAATATTTAAGTAGCAATCGGAAAAGATAGGAGAAGGAGACGAATTGTCATGTCCTGTTTCATCCAGATACATTTGTGCAGTGGTATAACTTTCAGGATCTAAGATAAGTTTTGCTAAAGTATAGTCTCTGAATGCGGGACCTGTAAAATGAAGTCCTTCACCCTGAGATGACAAATCCTTCATGAAGTTTTGGATAAATGGATGCTGGGGCAAAAAGGCATCAAGGATAGACTGATAATCGTCTATAAGTTGAGGGGGTAAAGATACTTTTTGGTAGTTTTCATATTTAGTGTCTCTAAACAATAAATATGACACAATACGGTTCAGCTGTTCCTCAGCAGAGTAAACGTTTTTCCAATCGGAAAATTCAGGGTGCTCGTGTTTACACTTATTCGAAAACGCCTCGGTAACTTTTTCTTGTTCACGGTCGAGGAGTGTATGCATGATTTGAATAATAATATCAGTGCAATCACTTTTTCCGGAAAGCTTACTGATAAGAGAAGCCGTGTTGCTGGTCTCTTTGATTTCAGAGGAAATGGCCTGAAGAACTGGAGCATAGCCAAGGAAGGATGCCCTTTCATTCGTGGAAATATTTTGCTGAATGGCATCGTAGTATTTTTTTATACAATCTCGTTCAGCTGCGGTAACCGACACATTAGGGTTGTTTGCCTTTTTTAACCGCGAGAGTTGGCCTTCCATAAATTGAAGGGATTGTGTTTCTTCAAAGAAGCCAATCTCATAATGAAGGAAGGGAATACTGATTTCAGCGCATAAAGAAGCAATAAATTGAGCAGTTTCAGTACGAGAAAATAGAAAAGCACAGGGAGAAACGGCGCCGTCAATGCAACGGTTTAAATCTTTAATGAACTGTTGGATGGCAGTACGACCTGAAATAGCCTCGGCCTCATCGAATGCGTCAATCACGAGTGCTGCACGTCCTTCACGCAGGTCCGTTGTAAAACGTGAATATTCTGCAGGACCAACCATATTAAGAAGGCTTCCATCGAATGTGTTTTCACCAAGCTTTAATTTGGATGTATCCCAATAAATAGCATTGTATTTATGGGCTATGTACTTGGCAAGACAGCTTTTTCCGGTAGCCCCGGGGGCTGAGAAGAGAATAAAACGAGGGTTTAATGTAGAAATTTTATTATCTGTTTTTATCTCATTAAAAGAGGGAGCAACATAAAAAACATCATCGTCGATATAGAACAGATAATTTGAGACCTCATCAAGAAGGGAATACCGTGTACATTTACTGAGATTTTGCAGTATAACATCCAAATTCACATGAACAGCCCCTTTCCAAGAGTATAAATAATTATTTTCATTATAACTCAACAAAAAATTCATGTCAAACACCTCTAATATACTTGGATTATAACTGCATGATTTTGAGCAAAATGTATAATTTTATATTAGCCCAAAATACTTGGCTACACACCGTATAAACTCCCCGTGCCACAGGGTGACGGTTCGCTTGCAGCGGTGCAGCTTCATTGCTGCCCCCTCCAGTGTATGCGTTTTGTTCCAGAAAACGCACCGGATCACCTGAATGCGCTCTTCGCCGGTATCCAAGGTCAGGGTTTCAGCAATGGCCTGGCGCACGGCTTCCATTTCCCGGCGGTTGATCTCCGGCAGTTCCCGCAGGGCGGCATCGGCCACCGGGTCGGTGGGGGTACCGGAGCCGCGGGGCATGCCGCTCAGATCGGGACTGATACAGGTTTCATGCAAGGCTTTTTCCTGCTCACAAAGGGTGGGGTAGCGGCGGATGATATCTTTTACATATCCCCACCAGCCATAATGCGGCCTGCTCATCGGCATCACCCCTTCCGCGGCTCATGCAGGGCTACATAGCAGCCATAGGTCTTACCTTCGGCACGGACGGCACGTTCCACGCGGGCGATCTCGCTCATGGCACGTTTGCTGCGCTGCTTGGCCCGGTTGATGATGGCGTCGTCGCTGCGCACCAGCGGGGCACAGGCTTTGCAGTAGCGCTGGCTGCAATAGGCATGCAGCATCATTTTGCCGCAGCGGGCACAGGGCCTATCGGAATATTTCGGCATCAATCCTCACCTCCATGTGTATGATCCATGTAGATCTTCGGTTCGTCGTCCTCGTCCAGGTGGGCGGCGGCTTTTCCGGCGCAGAGCCCGGCGGTGTAGGCGGCGGCCAGCAGCGCGGCCAGAATAGCGCTGCCGATGATCGAAAGCAGAATGTCCATCAGTCACCCCACCTTTCGCCGCGGCTGCAAAAATCATCCGGCGTGTTGCGGCCGTACAGCGGGCACTGGACGGTGGCCCAGTAGCGGCAGCGCCCACACCGCGGCAGGCCCAACAGCCGCAGGTGCATGGCGCGGGTGATGCGCAGCCCGCACCACATCAGCCCACAGATCAGCATGCCGCCCGCAAAGAGCACGCAGGGGGCCGCAAGAAACACAAGGGCCAGGCACTTAATGACGTGAAGACAGTTGGAATCAAAGACAGGCATCCGCCCCACCTCCCAACAGCCGCAATGCTTTGCGGATGACGGCACATCCATGCCCATACACAAAACAATTATGTTCCAGCCCGCAGCCAAAACAGGCTTCGGGGCGGCGCTCAATAGCAAGGCGGTGCAGCTGGCGCAATTCGTCCGGCGTCATCCGTTCGGCAGGGATGCACCGGCTGTTTTCGGTATCGAACCGCATTCCGCTTGAAACAGGCATTATAATTCCACCACCTTGATGAAAATGCCGGGGGTATCGGCCCAGAACTTTTCAACCACCTCACTGCACACGAATGCGTCATCGCGCCAGAAGTGCAGGCGGGTCATTTCGTCTTTCAGGGCTTTTTCCAGGTTGTCGGTATCGGGCTTGGTGGTGTGCCACTCGCCGTCATTGTGGCGGCCGTCAGTGGGAAACAGCCACTTGACCAACAGCCGCACCGGGCCGCTGCAGGGGGTAGGCGGTGCATAAGGGGCCAGGTAGGCGTGCAGTTTGGCACGGGTGGCTTTCAGCTCCGGGCTGTCGTGCAACACGGCGCAGGGCTTGCCGCCGCGCATAAAGGCATGCAGCTGCTTGGCATTGTGGGTTGTGGTGGGCGGCTGCATGGGAATAAAAAATTGCATGTATTTTCACCTCGTTCTTTTTCTGTGGCCAACGTGTTGGGGTGGGTTCCCGGAGGGATGGGGGCTGTGTACGCCCCATCCTCTGGGATACCCCAACACACGGACGGATTTTTACTATATATATAAGGCTATTTTCCGTCCGTATTTGGTACGGATAGCGGCTATTTTCCGAAATACGGAAGTTCGGACGGATTTGTGATAGCGGCTATTTTCCGTGAAATATAAGAAATGTTATCCGTTGCTTCCGGGCTCTTTCAGCCCCACGCTGGTGCCATCAATCCAAAATCCGCCGTCGGATTTCAGGCGTCGGCGCACGGTATCGGGCTTCAGGTTCAGGTATTCAGCCATGCTGTAAATGGTCACTTTACCATCCATGGTGCAGGCTTCAAAGGCGGTGCGCAGTTCGGCACGCTTGCTTTTGGCGGCAGTATCTTTGTCTCCCCAGCGCTTTGCGGCACCGCGGGAGCCAAGCTGCTTGTAATCGCTTTCTGGCTGCAGGTCCTCCAGCAGGCCGCTGTCCAGCTTGTGTACGGGATAGTCGAACCAGAGGTTGACCGGGTCAAAACGGGCAAACTCGCGCAGAGTGCCCTCAATGCGCCAGGCGGTCATGGCATCGGCGCGCTTGATGGCAGCCGCGGTGTCTGCATCCAGGCGATGCAGATCGGGCAGCGGCAGGTGTTCCTTGGCAATGGCCAGCATCCGGCTGCGGCTCAGGGCATCGTCCGGGCCGTAAGCATCGGCATGGCCGCGGGCATCCAGCAGGGCTTTGGCTGCGGCGCAGGCCGCTTTGTTGTGCAGCTGCTCCCGGATGGCATCGGTGGGGACCAGCTCGGTCATATCCAGCATGGCATCCGGGTCACGGGCAAACACACCGGAGCCGGAAGCACGGTCCATGCTGCGCTTGCCGCCCTGCGCGCCCTTGCTGTGGTGGTGGCAGTAGATGACGGCACAATCCAGCTCCCGGCAGACAAGGTCAAACTGGTTGCAGAACTTGGCCATCTGGTCCGCGCTGTTTTCATCACCGGTGATGACCTTATAGATCGGGTCCAGCACAACGGCCAGGTAGCCTTTTTTGGCGGCCCGGCGGATCAGGCGGGGGGCCAGCTTATCCATGGGAACGGAGGCCCCGCGCAGGTTCCAGATGTCGATGTTGGCAAGGTTCCGGGGCGGCAGGTGCAGGGCTTCGTATACATCTTTGAAGCGGTGCAGGCAGCTGGCGCGGTCCAGTTCCAGATTGATATAAAGCACCTTGCCCAGCGCACAGGCAAAGCGGCCAAGCCAGGGGGCACCCTCGGCAAGGCAGATGCACAGCTCGATCAGGGCAAAGCTTTTGCCCGCTTTGCTGGGACCAGCCAGAAGCATTTTGTGGCCCTGGCGCAGCACTCCTTCAATCAGGGCATCTGCCAGCGGGGGCAGGCTGGCCCAGTCATCGGCAAGATTTTCGGTATCGGGCAGGTCGTCCGTGCAGGCTTCAAACCAGTCTTTCCATTCCTCCCAGCAGGATTTGCCGGTGTTGGTTTCCAGCAGGTACTGCTTTTTGCCGCCGCGCAGGATGCCCGGCATGCGGGATAGGCGGGCAGGGTTGCGGTTGGCTTCGTCCAGCGTCAGGCCGTTTTTCTTGCAGGCAGCGTACAGGTAGTCAACCCGGCGGCGGTACTCGGTATAATCCGGCGCGCCGACCCGCACAATGGCGTGCAGGCTTTTGCTGCCGCTGTACACCAGGGCCGCGCAGGGCAGTTCCAGCTGGCGGATAATGGCCTGCTGCTTTTCCAGCTCCATGTTGTCGCATTCTACCAGGGCATAGCGGTAGTCGGTCACATTGTTGTTGCTGCGGCCGCCCTCCACGGGGTTGAAGCAGATCCAGGCACCGGCGGCGGGGTTGTAATCGCCCACCACAGCGCCGATGTCCCCGCCGCAGCGGGCAAGCTCGTCCATCAGCTGACCGGCGGTGCGGTCCCAGCAGCCTTTTGTGGGGGCATAGCGGTCATCCCGCAGGTAGCTTTCGGTCACATAGGCCACATGGTCCTCCGGCTCAAACAGGGCTTGCAGGTAGCGGCGCAGCTGGTCGGCGGGGTCCCATTGTTCGGGGATGTTCAGCTCCTGCACATCCAGCCAGCGGGTATCCACCACAACGCCGTCCGGCCGGGTGCCGGGGGCGCAGATCGCGTCGTTCCAGTCCAGCTCATGCCCGGCGGGGCCCGGCCAGCCGTGATTGCGTGCCAGGGCGAAAATGCTGTTCTCGGTGATCGGTTTGGGATTGCCGCGGAAACTTTCCCACTTGCGGGCACATTCGCCCTTGTGGTACCGGCTGCCGTCGCGGGAACTCCATTGCTCCCATGCGGCGACAGGGAACCCGGCTTCTTTCAAGCCCATGCCCACCGTGACCCATTCCTCATAGGTTAAGTTTGCCGGGGAGATAAAGTCCAAGGCTTCCTTGAGATCATTTGCATTGTCCATTCCGTTTACCATCCGAAGTCAAAGATTGGGGTTGTTTCCGCAGAGGGCATATAGGTCTTTGGGTCCACACCCTTGGGGGTGCCGCGCCAGCCGCAGGCGGCGATACGGTCGATCATGTGCTTGGCGGCGTTGAAGCTCCAGGTGCCCACATGCTGGAAGCCGTATTTTTCCAGGCAGCGGATCTGCTTGGGGGTGGTTAATCCCTCATCCCGGCGCTTGTTCAGCCGGTCCAGCAGCAGGGATGCTTTGCCGGCGGATTCCACCGCATCGGGGCAGATGCCCTGCTTTTCCAGCGCGGCGGTTTGCTCGGCGCTGGGGGGACCGGCTTCCCACCCAAAGGCGGGCACATAACCGGCCAGATCCTCAGCTTGGATGCTCATTTCGTATTGCAGCGGGTCAACCAGGCGGGCGCGCTTGCGGCGCTGTTCTTCCAGCTGCTTGGCAAGGGCTTCCTCCCGCTGGGCCACCACATCTTCGGCGGCCTGCCGGGCGGCTTCCTCCACGTCCTCCGGGCAGGCGGCGGCAGCCAGGTTATCGGTCATCTGCTGGGCAACGGCGTGGTCCTCGCACACAAGGTCGGCCGGGCGGCAGAGCTCGTGGCGGTCGGTCAGCCAGAGGAAATCCAGGAGCAGCAGGTCCTTTTTACCTTCGTGCAGGCGGGTGCCGCGGCCCACCATCTGGCTGTACAGGCTGCGCACCTTGGTGGGACGCAGCACCACAACGCAGTCCACACTGGGGCAGTCCCAGCCTTCGGTCAGCAGCATGCTGTTGCACAGCACGTTGTAGGTTCCGGCGTCAAAATCTGCCAGGACCTGGGCGCGATCGGTGCTCTGGCCGTTGACCTCGGCAGCATGGAATCCGTGGCGGTTCAGGGTATCCCGGAATTTCTGGCTGGTTTTGATCAGCGGCAGAAAGACAACGGTTTTGCGCCCCTTGCAGTAGTGCGCCATCTCGGCGGCAATCTGGTCCAGATAAGGGTCCAGGGCACTGCCCAGCTCGCCCACGGCATAGTCCCCGCCGGACATGCCCACGGTGGAAATGTCCAGCCTGAGGGGGATGGTCTGCGCCATAATGCGGCACAGAAAGCCGTCCCGGATGGCATCGGTGAGTTTGTACTCATAGGCCAGGCTGTCGAACACCTCGCCCAGATTGCGCAGGTCGCCGCGGTCCGGCGTGGCCGTTACGCCCAGGACCTTGGCCGCGGGGAACCAGTCCAGAATGCGGCGGTAGCCGTCGGTCACGGCATGGTGGGCTTCGTCAATGATGATGGTGCTGAAATAATTGTGGGGGAACTTTTCCAGCCGCTGGGGGCGCTGCAGGCTTTGCACGCTGCCAACGGCAACGCGGTACCAGCTGGCCAGGCAGGATTGTTCGGCTTTTTCCACCGCGCAGCCCAGGCCGGTTGATTTTTGCAGCTTGTCGGCGGCTTGTTCCAGCAGTTCGCCGCGGTGGGCCAGGATCAGCACCCGGTCCCCGGCGCGTACCTGGTCTTCGGCCACGGCAGCAAACACAATGGTTTTGCCGGTGCCGGTGGGCAGCACCAGCAGTGTGCGCAGCCGCCCCTGTTCCCACTCTGTATGGATCTGTTCTTTCGCCCGCTGCTGATAGGGGCGGAGGGGGAGAGAGTTTGTGTTGGGCATAAGTATCCTTTCCGTGTTAGTGAGGAGTTAGGAGTTAGGAGTTAGGAGTTATTGGAGTGCGCATGTGCGCACGGGTTGAAAATTGGGCCGCAATCCCGTAGGAGCGCACAGTGTGCGCCCGTCGCCCTGTGGCAAATCCTGTTGTGGAATATACGGCGGGGTTTTCGGAACGGTCACTGCGCCCGCAGGCGCGTTTCGGAGGCCAACCGGGGCAACGCCCCGGCTCTTAGGCCGGAGATAGACCGTTCACTACAGAGCTGGACCTTAGGCCCGTTTTAACTCCTACCTCCTAACTTAAAAAGCTCCCTGCTTCCACCCGGTGCTGGGGGCGGCGGTGGGTTCGGGGCGGGGCAGGAACTTTTCAATCTCGTTGGCCTGCCCGGTCTCACCGGCGTGGGGGCCGCTCTGCTTGGTGTATTCCCGCACGCCCAGGCGGCACATGCCCTGCGCACCGACAATTTCGTTCCAGCGGGGGCGGAACGTCTCGCCGCGCTTGCACTGGCCGATGCTCTCAAAAAAGGCGCCCAGCAGGCCCTGGGTCTTGGTGTGCAGGTACAGGCGGTGGGTGACGGTGGTTTCGCCTTTGTCGCCGCCATGGATGGTAATGGTCAGCTTGGCCATGCTGCAGGGCGGCAGCTTGGCGCTGCCCTCATAGCGGGCACGCTCAAAGCTCTGCACGGTAAACAGGTAATCGCCCGCAGGCAGCAGCACAAATTCCCGCTGTTCGTTGGTAACCTCGCTGTCCCAGTCCAGGGCAGCATCCGGCATGTTGTTCATATATTCAGCCATGGGTAAATCTCCTTTGTATTAAAATTTGTTGAGGCATCACCGCACAATTCCCGCCTTACGGCTTAAGCACCGCTTCGGCGGCTGCGGCACGG
>OLNR01000708.1_pt1 | contig 25057 bp, 16 predicted proteins | sample 1672231 | NCBI WGS metagenome assembly OLNR01 (sample SAMEA3136662, study PRJEB25190) | human gut metagenome
AGGACGTGAACGTGTTCGTGTTCGACACCGAGGTGTACTCCAACACCGGCGGCCAGGCCTCCAAGGCCTCTAATCTCGGCCAGGTGGCGCAGTTCGCCGCCGCCGGCAAGGACGTGAAGAAGAAGTCGCTGGCCGAGATCGCCATGACCTACGGCTACGTGTACGTGGCTCAGGTGGCCATGGGCGCGAACCTCAACCAGACCATTAAGGCCATCACCGAGGCCGAGGCCTATCCGGGTCCCTCGCTCATCATCGGCTACAGCCCGTGCGAGATGCACTCCATCAAGGGCGGCATGACCAACTGTCAGACCGAGATGAAGAAGGCCGTCGACTGCGGCTACTGGAACCTGCTGCGCTTCAACCCCGAGGGCGCTCCGGGCAAGAAGCTCGTCATCGACTCGAAGGATCCGGCCGAGGGCGAGTACCAGAACTTCCTCATGAACGAGGCCCGCTACAGCCGCCTGACCCGCGAGTTCCCCGAGCGCGCCGAGGAGCTGTTCGCCGAGAACGAGCAGGCCGCCATGGCCCGCTGGTCGCACCTGCAGAAGCTTAAGGACCTCTACGCCGCCGAGTAGCGCGAGCGCTGGGCGATTGTTGCCCGTGGCCAGCCGTCGCCGACGGCCGGCCATCGGGAGCGTCCGACCAGGCCGTCACGCATCGCAATGCTTGCGAGCGTCTGTCGACCCGTTTGAGGTCGTAAACAAAAGGGAGCCTCCGGGCTCCCTTTTCTCTTGTGGTCGCACTGTCTTGCGACGATGAGTCTCCGCTCTTGCGGCGCAGGTCCCCGCTCGTGCGGCGCAGGTCCCCGCTCGTGCGGCGATGAATCCCCGCTCGTGCGGTGGCAAGCCCCTGCTTTCCCTGGCACTCTCCTCTTTGCATGGAGCATTTCAGCCTGCCAAAGATCCGTCGGTCAACTCAACCCCCTGTTTTTGCATGAGATCGCGAGTTATAAGCGTCTAAACGGTGCGAACTCCAGGCCGAACGCTTGACGCTTCTCGCAAAACCCCAGGTCACGGAATTTGCAAGACCTTACAAACGAAGAAGCCCCCATCCGAGACGCTTACAACTCGCGATCTCATGCAAAATGGAAGGGTTTGGTTGACCGAGCATGGCTACAAAAACTTCCTGAGGGGCTCTCGGCAGCGTTTGTTATGCAAGAGGGCTGGAGGTGCGTATGCTTCTTGACAGGGAAACAAGCGATGAATAAGGAGGGTTCCCATGAAGAAGCAGAATGTGACGGAGGAGATGGAAATCGCTAACGGCGGCATGTCTCGCCGCTCGTTCCTGGGGCTTGGGGCTCTTGGGGCCGCGGGATTGGCCGCTCTGGGGCTTTCCGGCTGCGCTCTGCAAGCGAACAGCGCCGCAACTGCCGAGCCGGCCGGCGATAATCCACTGGCCGAGGAGCTTCCTCCGGCCGACGCTGAGGAAAGCTGCGATGTGGTCGTGGTGGGCCTGGGTACGAGCGGTCTTGTGGCGGCGTCGGCCGCGGCGAAGGAAGGTGCGAAGGTCATCGGCCTCGATCGCTCGGCCTCGATGGGCGCCACGAATGCCGCAATGGTGTCCGGCGTGTGGGCCATCGAGTCTGCCCCCGAGCTGGCCGAGCCGAACTACCTCACCGTGAAGGACATGTTCGATTTCATTTGGACGGGCACCCACTATCAGACCAACGCTCCGTTGCTGCGCAACGTGCTGCCGGCTTCCGGCAAGGGCATCGATCTTATGATCGAGGGCGGCGTGCCCTTCATGTTCGCTTTCCAGGGCGCCGATGAGAACACGCTTATGCTGAACCGTGGCGGTCACATTTATGCCACCAGTGGGGCGGAGCGCGCCGAGGCGCTGCAGGGTATGCTCGACAAGTTCGGCGTGGATTCTCGTTGGGATGCCGAGGTGACCAACTTGCTCATCGAGGACGGCAAGGTGGTGGGCGTGCGCTACCAGGACGGTTCGAAAGCTATCGATGTGAAGGCTGCCAACACTATTATTGCCACAGGCGGTTTCATCCAGAACGAGGATATGCTGCGCGAGTACTACTCCGGTGCAGTCATGTACGGCACGGGCAACCAGTACAACGACGGCGCGGGTATCAGGCTGGCCCAGTCTGCCGGAGCTCAGATGGGCAAGAACTTCAGCACGTCAATCAACGAATCGGGTGCCTGCAACATGAAGTCGTCTGCCCGTTTCGTGAGCTTGGAAGATTGCAACGACACGCCGGTGTTCAGTCTGCCTTTGTTCGGCGGTCTCATGGTGAACAAGCAGGGATCGCGCTTCATGGACGAGGGCACCATGGCCAAGCACACCATGTACTGCGGCGAGCCACTTCTGCGCGAGGGAGTGTACTACATGGTTATCGACGATGGGCTTATCGAGGAGCTGTCCACCACTCCCATCATGGACTTCATCTCCAAGGACGCCTTCGGCAATATGGCACCGGGCGTGCAGATGGGCTTTGAGGGAAAAACGCTGACCGCGCTGCCCGATATGGTGCAGCAGGGCATCGACGAGGGCTGGATTTGGAAGGCCGATACGGCGGAGGATCTGGCTGAGGCCTGCGGTATGAAGCATTTGGCCGATACGGTGAAGACCTACAACGGGTACTGCGCCGCCGGTATCGATGAGGAAATGTTCAAGGAGGCCCAATTCCTGCGCGCCGTGGACACCGGCTCCCTGTACGTCGTCGAGCTCGATATCGCGGCTTGGGTGACCTTGGGCGGCATCAAGACTGACGGATACTGCCGTGCTGTGGATGCCGACGCCAATCCCATCCCCGGTCTGTTCGTATCCGGCGTCGACGGCGACTTCTGGGCCGTTCCCTACTTCGAGGGCGGCTCGGCCCAAGGCTTCTGCGTGGGCTCCGGGTATCTTGCTGGGGTGACGGCCGCCCAGGGGTAAGAATCGGGATCGTCTTGGCGGCAGTTGGTTTGCGCTCTTCCCGAGGGTGCGATCTGCGAACCAGCGCCGATTGCTATCGCCTCCTCGCGGGCGGGCGCCGTTTGCGCGGCGTCCGCTCTTTTGCATGCTGGAAACTGGTTTACTAGCCGCCTTGGGGTATGATGGGAGACAAGGGAAAGGGGAGCAGTGATGGATGTTCGGCAAATTGAGTATTTCGTTCTAGCGGCAAAGGCCGGCTCGTTCTCGGCAGCGGCGAAGAGCGCCTTCGTCACTCAACAAACATTGTCGGCTTCAGTGGCGTCCCTTGAGGGAGAGGTGAAGGCGCCGTTATTCCATCGTCGGCGTCAGGGCATCGAGTTGACGGACTTCGGCGCCCGCTTTCTGCCGAAGTGCGAGCGGGTTTTGGAGGCCGTGCGGGAAGCTGAGGGGTTTGCCCGCCAGTGGCATGAGAACACGCGCCATACGGCCACTTTCGCTTACGCCACCGCAAGCTTGCCGGAAAGCGGTCCCGGCTTCACCTTGGCGACTCTGCGAGGGTTCCGCGCCTCCTACGGCGATGCGGATCTGCGGCTATTCGAGCTGACGAGTGATGCTTGTTTGAAGACGTTGGAGCGCGGGACGGTGGATATGGCGTTGGTTGCGGGTCGTCCCGATTCCGCAGTGTTCGAGTTCACGCCCCTAGCGGAGGGACGCCTCCTCGTCGCTGTGCCCAAAGGGCACAAGCTTGCAACGCAGGAGGCGATCAGTTTCTCCGATTTGGCTGAGATTGACCTATTTCCCACGCCTGATCTGGATGTGACCTACCGACATGTTGTCGACGGGTTTGCCCGTTATGGCCTCACGCCCCGTTACACGCCCGTCTCCTTTAGTTTGGAGGCAGCTCAGGAATTCGTGCGATCGGGGCAGGGTGTCGATTTCTCGCCAGCGCACAATGCCGAAAGACTCCACGAGGGAATTGTCTACCGGCCCCTTGTGGATGAAGACGATTTCACGCTCACCCTTGGGCTGGCCACGAAGCTCGGCGCCCCTGAAAAGCCCCTCGTCGCTGCTCTTAGGGAGGCCATCGCCAAAGCCGCCTCGGAGTGAGAGGCTCTTTTCCGTATTAGAATCGCGATTTTTCTGCGTTAGACACATTTTGGGAGAATGTCTTTCCGTTCTAGACACAGATATAGTGATATTCTTTCCGTATTAGAAACAACTACCTGGTGAAAGCGGTGTTCTCCATGGCTGCAATTCGACGTAAAATGCTTCAGGTACTTGAACGCTGGAACGAAAGCAAGGCAAAGAAGGCCTTTCTGCTCGTGGGAGCGCGACAGACGGGAAAAACTTATATCGTGAGAGAATTTGCTCGCGAACACTTCGCTCATCTTGCCGAAGTGAACTTTCTGGAGGACGAGAAGGCCATTCGGGTTCTTTCGGAAGCACAGGATGCGGAAGACTTCGTCTCGCGTCTCTCTCTGATTTGCGGCATGCCTGTAATTCCTGGAGAGACGCTTGTCTTTCTCGATGAGATACAGGAGGCACCCGATCTTATTACCGCTGTGAAGTTCCTCGTCGAGGATGGCCGTCATCGGGTGGTGATCTCCGGATCGATGCTGGGCACCGAAATGAAGGGCTTTCGCTCTTTCCCGGTAGGCTATGTGCAGATCGAGCGCATGTTCCCTCTCGACTTCGAGGAGTTCTGCTGGTCGCAAAGCGTCCCGCAGGCGATCATCGACGACATCAGAGAGGCGTTTGATGCTCGAAAGGGGCTGGATGCAGGACTTCACGAGAGGCTTTCCAGCTTGTTCAGATACTTTGTGGCCATTGGCGGCATGCCCGAAGCGGTGAGCACGTACCTCGACTCCTCTTACGACATGATGGCGGTTCGCGATATCGCCTCGCAGATCGTGGAGCAGTACCGCTTCGATATCGCAAAATACGCCCAAAGCCGTGCGCCGCAGATTCGGAGAGTGTTCGACGCCGTTCCCTCCCAGCTCGATAAGGCGAATAAGCGCTTTCGCATGGATGCGCTGAAAAGCGGCGCTGTATATGATCGCTATGCTGACGATTTCGCTTGGCTTATCGATGCAGCCGTTGTGCTGCCGACGTACCAGGTGAGCGAGCCGAAGCATCCACTTAAGCGAACAGCTCAAGAGAACAAATTCAAGCTCTACGAATCGGACACCGGGCTCTTGCTTTCACAATATGTGCCCCAAACGATATTGGACGTTATCGCCGATGCGCCTTCGGTGAACTTCGGTTCGGTCTACGAAAACGCCGTCGCCCAGGCGCTGACCAATGAAAACCCCGACTTGTTCTATTTTTACAGCAGCCGAAAGGGCGAGGTCGACTTCATTGTGCAACGTAACGACGGCGCTCTTCTGCCTATCGAGGTCAAATCGGGGAAGGACTACAAACTGCACACGGCCCTCAACAATTTGCTGGGTACGCGCGATTTCGGGATAGATGAGGCCTGTGTGCTCTCCTCTGCGAATGTGGAGCGGCGCGAACGCGAGGGAAAGCCGATATGGTACCTGCCTCTCTATATGGCATTCTGCATCGCCGAGCAAACGAGCGGCACGTTCGGCCCCACGCACTTGGCTCCTCCTACGTTCTAGCGCAACGAAAGGGCAACCCGAGGGCCACCCTTTCGTTGCTCAGCAATGCGTGCCGATTCTACGCCGCGGCCGCCTCCAGGTCGAGCTCGGCGGCGGGGGCGTCGGCGGGGGCGGCGGCGCGGTCGCGCAGGGCCTTGGCCGCGCGCAGGACCGCGTAGGCTCCCACCACCGCCGAGTACACGGCGATGGAGAGCACGGCCACCGAGTTGCCGGCCGCCGCGCTCGGCATGAGCAGCAGGGCCAGGTGCACGTAGGTGAGCAGGTAGAAGGGGTAGGCCAGGCGCTGCACGCGCTTCCAGTTTACGGCGGTCATGGCGTGCTTCACTCGCTTGGCCGAGGTGACCCACAGCACCGCCATGAGCGCGGTGATGAGGGCGGCGAGCCCCAGGGAGAAGGCGAGGTTGCCGGAAAACGCGCTCGCCAGGCGCGGCAGGTAGGAGGCGCCGTAGAAGGCGATGTGCCCGCAGGCGAAGATGCAGGCGAGGATGGACAGCTGCCGGCGAATGGGCATGAGATGGGTGCGCAGGGGGTTCTTCTCGCCGAGCACGCCCACGAACATCACGATGGAGAATAGCAGGAACGCCAGGGCGCACCGCTGCATGAGCGGCTGGAAGTACGACCACGCCTCGTTGCGCACGCCGGTGGCCGACCCCCAGAAGTACAGTCCCAGAAGCACGATGGCGCCGAGATAAAAGGGCACGGGGTATTTCTTGAGGGGCTTGGCGCACAGCCAGATGAGCGCGAAGGAAATGGCAAGGGCGATGACGAATCTCATGAGGCCTCCTCGGGTCGTTCGACTGAGATCGAACTTTTCTCTTCTGATTGTCACAGTAGCATAGGATAGAGTTTTTCTCAACACAACATTGGGCATTTCCGTCAACAAGTAGGATGATTGAATCAGGGAAGGGGAAAGGGAGGGAAAGGAGCGGAGAACCTGGAATAGGACACTTTCAAATACGTGGCAGTAAGGGATGTAGAGAATAGTGCGTCAAGGAGACCTGGAAAAATGTATTCTCAAGATAGATAGATGAGTTTCGAAAGTGTCATTGACTGTCCTACGGCAGCATGATAGTATGCCGCTTGTAGCCGTCATACAACTTTAGGACGGTTGCACCTATGCATGGGTCGTATTAGAGGAGAAGGGGAAGCGACCAAGGTCTGGAGCTTTCCCGTACGATCAGAAGAGGGAGGGTCAACCATGAGCAATGATTTGACTCGACGCAGCTTCGTAAAATGGGGCACCGCCGCCGCTGGCGCCGCCACCCTCGCCGGTTTCACCGGCTGCGCCCCCGCCAAGGAGGATCTTTCGGAAACGGGAGGCAAATCTGCCGACGCGGCGCCCGAAGAAGAGAAGGGCGTGTGGCTGACGGGCGCCTGTATGAACAACTGCAGCTGCAATTCTTCTCGCTGCTTGATCAAAGTGTATGTGGAGGATGGCGTTCCGCTCAAGATTCGCACTGATGAAGAGGATGAGGATGCAGCCAAGTCTTTGCAACGCCGTGCTTGTCCGCGTGGTCGCTCTCAGGTAAGCAACTATCTCTCTCCGGCACGAGTGAAATACCCTATGAAGCGCAAAAGCTGGTCGCCGGAACAGCCCAATGGCGAGCTGAGAGGCATTGATGAATGGGAGCGCATCAGCTGGGACGAGGCGCTTGGATACGTTGCAGATGAGTTGAAAAAATGCATTGAAACCTACGGCAACAAAGCTATCCTGACCTCGGGTTACAGCGGTACATTCGGAATTACTTACTATGACCAAGTTATGACCCTGATCGAGTATCTTGGTGGTGGAGTGAACTATTTCGGCACAGTATCTTGGGGCTCATGGGCCCAGCCTGAGATGTTCATGACGGGGCTGCTCACCCAGGCTCCTGATAGCTTTGGGTTGCAGAAGAGCGATCTGCACGTGCTGTTTGGATTCAATTGGTCTGCTAACAGGGCGGGGAATACGTCCTATCAGCTCAATATGGCGCGCGAAAAAGGGGGCAAGGTTATCGTGATCGATCCTTGGCTCAACCAGACAGCGCAAGCACTCGCGGACGAGTGGATACCTATCATTCCTGGAACTGACACTGCGTTCATCGTAGGCATGGCCTATCATCAAATCGAGAATAACCTGCAGGCTCAAGATTATCTCGATAAGTATTGCGTTGGGTTTGATGCAGAGCATATGCCCAACGGGGCGGATCCGAAAGAGAACTTTAAAGACTACGTACTAGGCACTTACGACAGCGAGCCTAAAACGCCTGAATGGGCCGAAGCGATATGTGGAGTCCCTGCTGCAAAAATTCGAGAAACAGCCGAGCAAATTGCATCTGCGAAAAACGTCAATTTCTACGGGGCCTTATCTTCCACGAAAATTCAGGCAGGCGAAATGATGGCCCAGGCATTTTATACGTTCGCGCTTATGCATGGCGGTTTGGGCAAGGAGGGAAATTATGCCTCCTGGCAAGGCCAGGAAGAGGGCGCTGGAGGAAAGTCATATGTTACTGCCGGAGATGCGAAGAATGGCAAGGGACTTAATCCTCCACCAGATCCGCTCATGCCTCCCAAGCTGATTACGATGCCGAATTTTGCGCAAATTGAAGACAACGAAGCCTGGGAGTGTCTGGATGTATCCGAGTACTGGCAATCGATTGTCGATGGGGAATATGGTCGAGATGCGTGGCCGGGTGGAAAAAGGAAGGTGGACATCCACCTGATTTACGCTGGCGGCTACGCAAATTTCCTCAACCAATATCCGAACACCAATGCGGCCATCAAGGCGTACCGAAAAGCTGATTTCGTTTTTGCTGATCAGCCGTTCTTCAATCCTTCGGCTCAGTATTGCGATATCGTACTTCCGGCTGCCACATGGTGGGAAAAGTATGATGGCATTGCGTGGAGTTTGGCCCACGATTCGCTTTATTGCACAGATAAGATCATGGAGCCTCTGTATGAGTCGAAGCCGGAGTCTTGGATTGCGGAACAGCTTGCGGAGAAAATGGGCGTAGATGCACATGCGGGCAACACCATGACTGACGAGGAGCGCCGCTATTATTCGCTGAAGGGTGCAACTTATCTTGCCGATGCACAGGCAATGACCTATGAGCCCTTGTTTACTATTACACAAGAGGACATTGATGAGATGGGGGTGGAAGGGGAGCCGCAAGAAGGACTCGTGACCGTGGCCGAGGTTCGCGAAAAAGGTGTCTTCAAAGTGCCGCGTTCCGAAGGGGACGGTCTGTCAACGGTGCCGTTTGCGGATTATATTGCCGACCCCGAGGCTAATCCGCTCAATACCTCGACAGGCAAGTTCGAAATCTACTGTCCTGGCCTAGCGGCTCAAATCAACTCGCTGGGTTTCAGTTCGATTTACCCCATAGCGAAGTGGCAGGCCGATGAGGGTCAGGGTCAAGGAGCACAGACGGACGAATATCCGCTTCTGCTCTGGACTCCGCATTCTTTGCGTCGAATGCATTCGAACAATGACAACGTCATCTCGTTGCGCGAGGCTTTCCCTCAGGAGTGCTTCATGAGCGTGGTAGATGCAGAGGAGAGGGGCATCAAGAATGGTGATCCGGTTCTTATGACGAGTCCCTACGGAAAGGTTCTTCGGCCGGCCAAGGTGCTTCCCACGATTGTTCCTGGTGCTGTTGCCCTGCAGGATGGGGCTTGGGCTCGTATTGATCCTGAGACCGGAATTGATCTGGGTGGCTGTCCGAACATCTTGCAGGCTCCGAAAGCGTCGGGGCAGGGCGTGCAGGCTTGGACGGGCACGCTCGTGCAGGTTGAGAAGTACGACGGACCCCTTACGCTCGATCCCGATAAGAACACGCCTATCGTCATGCCTGTGGGCATCGAGGAATAGGGAGGTGCACTATGACTCAGTATGCATTTCATTTCAACTCCGATGTGTGTACCGGCTGCAAGACCTGCCAGGTTGCGTGCAAGGAGACCTATAAGCTGCCGGTGAACAATCTCTATCGTAAGGTATACAACTATCAGGGCGGCACCTGGAAGCCCACCGAGGCCGGCCACTATGTACCGGACGGGGTCTTCGGCTACTTCGTGTCGCTCGCCTGCAACCACTGCACGAACCCGGCTTGCGTGGCGAACTGCCCGACCGGGGCCATGCAGAAGGACGAGGAGACCGGCATCGTGTGGACCGATCATGACGTCTGCATCGGCTGCAAGACCTGCGAGACCGCCTGCCCGTATGGCGCTCCCACCTACGGTGAAGAAGAGGGCTACATGCTCAAGTGCGATATGTGCAAGGACGAACTGGCTCGCGATAGGCTGCCTATCTGCGTGGCCGGCTGTCCCATGCGCGCGCTGGATTTTGGCACCCGCGAGGAGATGATCGAGAAGTACGGCGAGGGCGACGTCGAGGTAGAGCCGCTGCCTGCCGACACGACGGATCCCAACTTGATTCTGACGCCTCATCGCAATGCGCAGAAGTCGGGTTCGGGCACCGGTTCGGTGGTCAACCTCGAAGAGGAGCTGTAGCGCTTCTCGGAAAGCGATCATCTCGGTTCGAAAGGATTACGAGGGGCGTGGGTCGGTGCGCGAATCAATTCGAAACGGCAGGATCTGTGCCCCTTTCATGAACCTTTCCAATACCGAGAAGAACGCTCTCCAATTCTGTATAATCCCACGTTGAGGCGGGCACCGGACAGATTCACCCCCCTCCCTCCCGATTTGCCCGGTGCCCCGCCCTTTCTTTTTTGAGGTGCTTCCCATGAACACTCCCTTCAATTCCGATGAGCTGGCGCGGGCCGAAGTGTGTTTCGCCGTTGCTTCTCAGCTGCTGTACGTTGAGCCGAATGTCGCATTGGTGGCCGAGCAGGTTGCAAGCCGCCAGTTCGCCAGCGCCCCTTTCGGCGAGGACGACGAGGACGTGCGAGAGGGCCTGAGTCTTTTGGACGAGTGGTGCGCCAGTGCCGCACAGGCGGCCGAGGCGACCGAGGGCGCCGACGAGGCCGACGGGATCGATGTGGTCACCCTCCTCGCAGAAAGCCCCGCATTCGCCGAGTCGGTCGACGAGCTGCGCCGCGAATGGCTGCGCCTATTCGTCGGTTTGGGTACGCCCGAGGCGTCGTGCCTGGAATCCTTCTACGTGGAACCCAACAGCCACATGTTCGGCAAGAACGTCATCGCCGTACGGGCTGCCTACCGCCGCCACGGCCTTGAGATCGAGCGGCTGCACCGCGAGCCCGACGACCATTTGGGGCTTATGCTGGGCTTTCTCTCGCGTCTCATGGCCGAGGAGCGCGAGGCCGTGGAAGCCGTCGACGAGCAGCGGGCCGTCACGCTCGCCGACGAGCAGGACGCGTTTCTGACCGAGCACGTCCTTCCCTGGTTGGCCCCTTGGCGCTATGCTGTTGAGAAGCACGCGCGCACCGATTACTACCGCGGCGTCGGAGCATTCGTTTTCGGCTTGGTTGCCTGCTATGCCAGGCGCTTCGGCATTCGCTTCGACGGAGAGGCCTGCGCGTTCAAACGGAGGAAGTAGCGTCGGTGCCTTTGAGGGGAGGTGCGTATGCTGGGGACGTTCGTGGTGCTGTACCTGTTTCTAGGCGGATGCGGGGCTGCCGCGCTGTTCGTGACGGCTGTATGGTCGCTGCTGTTCCATCGCACGGAAACGCGCACCTTCCAGCAGAGCCGCGCCTTCTGGGATCTGGCGGGGAAACTTTACCTCGCTAGTTTCGGGCTTCTGGCTCTTTCGGCATTCTGCCTGCTTCTTGATCTTGGTAGCCCCCACCGCTTCTTCCTGTTGTTCCTGCGCCCGACGGCATCGCTGCTGTCGGTGGGCTCGTTCGTGCTGTTGGCGGCACTGCTCGCCTCAGGCTGCTTGGCAGCGGTTCATGCTCTCGGCTGGCCTGCGCCCTCATGGGCGCGCAAGGGGTTGGAAGCGCTTTGTGCGGTGCTGGCGACGGTGCTGATGGTATATACCGGCCTGTACCTGGCGTGGATGGAAGCCGTGCCCCTTTGGAGCAATGGGGCGCTCCCGGCTTTGTTCGCGCTCTCGTCGCTCTCTTCGGGAATGGCTGCAGTGCTTCTCGCGGCGCCTTTTGTGCGCGATTGGGCACTTTTGTCCGGCTGGATAGGCGGCTTGCACCGGGCGCATCTGGTGGTCCTGGGACTCGAGTTTCTAGCGCTTGTCGTCTTTCTCGCCCTGGCCGCGATAAACCCATTCGCCGGTCCGGGCCTCGCGCAGCTTGTTTCGCCCGATGGCCAAGCCCCCTGGTTCTTCGCGGGGTTCGTGCTGGGCGGCATCATCGTTCCCTTCGCCGCTGAAACGCTGCGCCCCTTCACGGGCCGTGTCGCGCCCGTGGCCGCATCCGAGGTGCTCTGCCTCTTCGGAGGACTGATTCTACGGTTCTGCCTGGTGCTGGCCGGAAGTCACTGGCTCGGGTGATACAATGCGAGCCGACATGAAACTGACGCGCCCGTTGCGCGCGCAAGCAGGAAGGCGGAAGGCGCCCTATGGCCCTGTTCGAGATAGACGAATCAAGCGGACTCCCCGTTTGGGTGCAGCTGCGCAACCGGTTCGTGTATCTCATCAAGACGGGCCACTACCAGCCGGGCGACCAGCTGCCCAGCGTGCGCACCCTGGCCGCCGAGGCCGCCATCAACTACAACACCGTGAGCAAGGTGTACGTCAATTTGGAAAGCGACGGCTACGTCGAGTCCGTGCGCGGCCGGGGCGTGTTCGTGCGCGACGTCGGCGGGAAGGCCGATGACGTGCGTTCCATCGCCGACACCGAGATCGAGGGCTGCATCCGGCGCTGTCTGGCCCTGGGAATGACCATAGACGAGGTCACCCTGCGCATGATGGACGTGGCCCACCGTTTGAAGGACGAAAAGTCCTGATCCTCGAAGAGGGGAGAGTTCCATGCTAAACCGCACTGCGAAGACCGAGCGCGAGGGCCGCACCCGTCGCGCCGCCGGCATCGAGAAATACAATTCTAACGTCGACCGTCGCACCTCCCAAAACGGGCCGCTTATTTTCTCGGCCTTCATCGCTGTGGTGGTGTTCTCCTGCGTGTTCGTGGGCGGGTTCGCGCTGATGGGGGAATTCAACGTCTGGTGGCTTTTGGGCGCGCTGGTAGTGGCCTGGGCTGCCACCATGTGCGTGCACATCGCCATGCAGTGGGAGAAGGTGGTCATCTTCCGCTTCGGCAAGTTCGACCGCATGGCGGGGCCTGGGTTGTATTTCACCATTCCCTTCATTGAACAGACGGCGCTCAAGGCCGATCAGCGCATCATGGTCACCGGCTTCGGCGCCGAGGAGACCTTGACGAGCGATCTTGTGCCCATCAATGTGGACGCCGTGCTGTTCTGGATGGTGTGGGACGCGAAGAAGGCGTGCCTGGAGGTGGAGAACTACTACAACTCCGTGTCGCTGGCGGCCCAGACGGCCCTGCGCGATGCCATCGGACGAGCGAGCGTGTCGGAGGTGGCTATCCGCCGCAACCAGCTCGACCAGGAGCTGCAGGAGGTCATCGAAGAGCGCACGAGCGTGTGGGGCATCACCGTCATGTCCGTGGAGATTCGCGACATCGTTATCCCGCAGGAGCTGCAGGAGGCCATGTCCGCCGAGGCCCAGGCCGAGCGCGAGAAGAACGCCCGCATGGTGTTGGCCGAGGTTGAGAAGGACATCTCCTCGATGCTGGTGGACGCCGCCAATGTGTACGACGAGAACGAGTTGGCGGTGCGGCTGCGTACCATGCACCTGCTGTACGAGTCGGTGAAGAACTCCGGCGGCACGGTGGTCATTCCGAGCGCCTATTCCGAGGGCTTCGCCGACGCCGGCCTCGACCGCGCTCCGGACAGTCTGAAGAGCGGAAAATAGAACGTTCGAAACCGGCTGTCTCCCGCGGTCGGGAGGGCAGACCAAGGTCTGCCCCTACGGGGTGTTGCGATAGGTTGTTCTGCGTTGCGCGAGCCTTCTATCCGTAGGGGCGGACCTGGGTCCGCCCTTGAAGCGTGGGAGGCATTCAGCCGAAGTACTGCTCGTGCCAGATGAGGAAGCAGTAGGCTGACCAGATCTTCTTCATGTGGGAGCAAGCGCTGCGCTGGTGCTCGTCGAGCAGGGCATTCAAACGTTCGGTGTGGAAGAGGCGACGGGCACGCTCGCTGTTCAGCACCTCGCGGACCTGGGCGTTCCACGGCTCTTCCCTCAGCCACTGGGCGAGCGGGGTGATGAAGCCCTGCTTGGGCATGGCGGCCGTGGCTTGCGGCAGCATGCGGGCCGCGGCGGCGCGCAGGGCGATCTTCGTCTCGTGGCGGCCGACGCGCTGGGCGGCGGGAAGCGTGCTCGCCAGGGCGAACACCTCGCGGTCGAGGAAGGGAACGCGCAGCTCCAGCGACGACGCCATGGACATCTTGTCCGCCTTCAGGAGGATGTCCTGCTGAAGCCAGGTGAGAATGTCGGCGGTCTGCATGGCCGTGACCTCGTCGGGCGCATCCCCACACGCTTTCCCGCTGCCTACGTTTTCCGCGAACAGGGGCGCTGTGAGCTCCCAGGGTGCCGGGGCCGCCGCGCATCGGGCGCCCACCTCCGGCGCCAAGAGCCCCAGCGCTTCGGCCCAGGCGAAATTGTACTCCAATCGGATATAGCGCTCGGGTAGCCCATGGGCCCCGCGCAAAAGGAAGCGCCGCCCGTGGGTGCCCTCGGGCAGGTGCCGCGCGGCGGCGCTCGCGGCCCGGCGCACGGGTACGGGCACGGCCATGTAAGGCGCAAAGGCGAGGCATTCCTGGTAGTAGGGATAGCCGCCGAACAGCTCGTCGGCCCCTTCGCCCGACAGCACCACCTTCACCGACTCGGCGGCCATGGCGCACAGGTGGTACAGCGGCACCGCCGAGGGGTTCGGCAGAGGCTCGTCCATGGCGTACTGCACGGCGGGCACCGAGGCGAAGAACTGCTCGGCGCCGAGAATGCACCCCTCGTTCGGCAACCCGGTGGCCCGGGCGAAGGTTGCAGCGGCCTCCAATTCCGAAAAGCGCCCCTCGCCCCAGCCGATGGTGAACGTGCGCGCCTCCATGATGCGGGCGGCCTCCCGGGCCACGAGGCTGGAATCCACCCCGGCCGAGAGGAAACAGCCCACATCTACGTCGGCGATGGCATGGGCCGCCACCGACTCCCGCAAGGTAGCCTCGATGGCCTCGGCGCTCTCCTCCAGACTGCGGCTCGCATCGGGGACGAAGCGCGGGGCGAACCATCGGCCGCATTCGGCGCGGCCGTCGCGCCATCGCAGCCAATGGCCGGCGGGCAACTTGCGGACGCCTTCGAACAGGGTCTCCTCGTCGGGCAGGTACTCCATGCACAGCCAATGGGCGAGTCGCCGCTCGTTCAGGCTCCGGTGCGCGCGCGGATGCGTGATCAGCCCCTTGATCTCGGAGCCGAACAGGATGCGCTCGCCTTCCACGGCATAGTAGAGGGGCTTGATGCCGAAGGCGTCGCGCGCGCAGAAAAGCTCTCCTGTGGCTGGGCGATACAGAGCGAACGCGAACATGCCGCGCAAACGGTCGAGCACCCCTTCGCCCCACTGCTCGAACCCGTGGAGCATCACTTCCGCATCGCCCTGGGTGGAGAAGGTGTGACCTGCGGCGATCAGCTGCCGGCGTAGTTCCTGGTAGTTGTAGATTTCGCCGTTGAAGACGAGCACGAGCGAGCGATTCTCGTTATAGAGGGGCTGGTTCGCACCGGCCAGATCGATGATGGCCAGGCGCCGGAAGCCCAAGGCGGCGCGGCCGTCGCTGAAATACCCTTCCGAATCGGGCCCGCGATGGGCGATGGCATTGGCCATAGCGACGATGGTGGCGCGGTGGTCGTAAGTCTGGTCGTTCTCGTCGATAAAGCCGACAAAGCCGCACATAAGGGATCCTTCCTGAAAGCTCGTGCCGAAAAACGTGGAAAACTTGCCAAGCTTCTGATCTGGTGATATCGAAGGAAATCTCAGGTCAAAAGGCTAGTTTCGAAGTGACAAGTTTTTCGAGGTTTTCGGCGGCCGCCCGGCACGCATGATGACGCAGTCGGCTAGTACGTCCAGGGCGTCTACCACGGGAAGTCCTGCCGCCCGCGTCACGCCGCCGAAAGCCAAGGACAGCTCGGTGCAGCCGAGCACGACGCCGTCGCAGCCCGCTGCGCGCAGCGGGGCCGCCAGCGCCTCGAGAGCCGCTGGCTCTACGAATCGCCCCGCCTTCACTTCGTCAAAGATGATGCGGTTCGCCCGCGCTTGCGTGGCGCTATCCGGGTAAAGACAGTCCACGCCGAGTCGTGCGGCCTCGTGCCCGTACAGATCGGCGGCCACGGTGCCGCTTGTGGCCAGCACGCCGATGCGCGCCAAGCCCACAGCGGATGCGGCGGCGGCAGTCTCGCGCACCATGTGGACGACGGGGATGCCCAAGGCGCCCTGCAGTTCGTCGAAGAAGCCGTGGGCCGTGTTGCAGGGCAGCGCCAGAAGATCGCAGCCGCAGGCTTCCAGAAGCTGACCGTCCTCGATGAGCGCCGCGAGGGGAGAGCGGTCGCTTCGCCCCAGCAGAAATGCCGTGCGATCGGGGATGGCCGTGTCGTTGAAGGCAAGGGTGCGCACGTGGTCCTGGTCGCAGCGGGCCTCGGTGCGCTCGACGAGCCGCTGCAGGAAGTAGGCCGTGGCCGCAGGTCCGGTGCCTCCGAGCACGCCTACCAAGCGCCCGCTCATGATGCTGCTTTCGCGCGGGCCGCCAGCCTGTCTGCCAACGGGAGCTCCGGCGAGACGCAGGCAACGCGCTCGTCGTCTTTGCCGGAGACAGTCCCCTTCGTACGGCGATCGACTATGGCCCCGGCACCTTCCAAATCTTCCGCTGCTTTCTCCCGGGCCCGCTTATCTGCCATGGCGGCCCGGCAGGTTTTCCATTGGCGGAACGCGAAAACGAGCGGATACAGGCGCCGACGCAGGCTCTTCTCGGCCGGGTAGTCCAGCGGGTCGGCATCGCGGCCCAGCGCGTACAGCCCCCGCACCTCCCGACGCAGGGCGTCGTCGCGGATGTAGTCGAGCAGGATGGCCTTGGGCGCCACGGTGTAGAGCGACTCGCCCCGGGCTATCGTGAGCCCTTCGGGCAGGGGTCGGCCCAACACGAGGTCGTCCATAAGCCATCGGGCCACGTTGTCGCCGGCGGCGGTCACGTAATAGTTGCTGCGGCCCAGGCGCGTGTTTATCTCGAAGAAGCGATGGCTGCCGTCGCGCGGATCCACTTTGATGTCGAAGTTCGCGAACCCGGTGTAGCCGACAGCTTCCAGAAGGCGCGCGGCCTCGGCCACGATCGTCTCGTCGGTGCGGCTCACGATGGCGAGCGGGTTGCCCACGCCCATGGGCCGCATATCTTCCAAAAGCGTCTGTCCGAAAGAGGCGAAGCGCACCTTTCCGTCCCGGTCGGAGTAGGTGGTGAGGATGCGCATGCTCGTGTCGTCGCCGGGGATCATCTCCTGGATGAGGAACTTCCCCTCGTAGCGGCTGGCCTGCACCGCCGCAAGTGTCGTCTGCAGCTCCGTCGCGTCGCGCAGGAAGAACACCTTCTGCTTCCCGGGGAAATCGGCGTAGTGGTAGGCCGCCGAGGAAGCGGGCTTGGCCACCACGGGGAAGGAGAAGGGAAGCGCGAGGGCGGCCGGGTCGTCGCCGCCCGTGCGGGCATCGAACACCACGGTGCGCGGCGCGGGCACGCCGACTTCCGCGCACAGTTCGTAGAAGCGATCCTTCTCGGTGAGCCGGTTCAGCAGATCTTCGCCAATGTAGGGGATGATGAAGGACTTCTCCAGCACGGCGCGGTTCTCAACGATGAGCCGCACGTACCAATCGCCGCAGCCGAGCAGAAGCAGCGGGCGGTCGCTGAAGCACTCGGCAGTGTTGGCCAAGGTGGAGAGGAGCACCGCCGGCCGTTCCAAATGCGGCACCACGCGGTTCACAAGGATGGAGGAGTCGCCGCACATGTGGCAGTCGGCCTGGGAAAACACCAAGGGCACGATGCCGTAAGCCTCGTGGAAGGCCCGGGCGAGGCTGTAGGCGCCGATGTCTCCGCCGAGGATCACCGGCAGCACGTCGGGGGCATCGATATTCTCCATTGAACTCATCTCCTGAACTCGGCTCGTCTCCGTTCAGGAGAAATGATAGGAAAGCCCTCCATTACGCTTCCCATAGCAAAAGCTGACGAAAGCGTAATGGAGGGCGTAACTTTTCCTTACGCCAGTGGAAGCCATGCGGGCGCCCGACGGGGATGCGCCCCGCGCGCAGGTTGCGCAGCGAACAGGACAGGACTAAATGTCCTGTCCTGCCGAGCGAGCCATTGCTTGAGCACGGGGTGCATCCCCGTCGGGCGCGTCCCGAAGATGTCGGGGGACTATCCCTCGGCGAGCTGTTCCAGGGCGGCCAGTTTCACGCAGCAGGTGAAGACATCCATGGCGGCGTCAAGCTCTTCCAAGGGCGGCAGCGAGGGTGCGATACGGATGTTGGAATCGGCCGGATCGTCGCCGTAGGGCCAGGTGGCGCCGGCACCCGTCATGGTGACGCCGGCATTCTTCGCCAGCTCCACGATGCGGCGCGCCGTGCCGGCGGGCCCCTCGAAGCTCACGAAGTAGCCGCCGCGCGGGTTGGTCCATGTGGCGATGCCGGCCTCGGCAAGCTCCTCGGCCAGTTTCTTTTCGACGAGCTCGAACTTCGGGCCCATGAGCGCGCCGTGAGCGGCCATATGCTCGGGTAGGCGCGCGCCCTCTTCCAGGAAGCGGGCGTGACGCAACTGGTTGAGCTTGTCGTGGCCGATGGCCTGAACGCCCAAGTGCCGCTTGATCTCGGCTATGTTGGCGGGGCTTGCGGCCAAAGCGGCCACGCCCGCGCCGGGGAAGGTGATCTTCGACGTGGAGCCGAACTTCAGATAGCGATCGGGGTTGCCCGCCTCGCGGCAGGCTTCGGCGATATCGAGCACGATGTCCTGCTCGGCCGGATCGCCGGAGAAATGGTGCACGGCGTAGGCGTTGTCCCAGAAGATGCGGAAATCGTCGGCGGCGCACTCCATGGCGGCGAGGCGGCGCACCGTCTCATCGGAGTAGGTGATGCCGGAGGGGTTCGAGTACTTCGGCACGCACCAGATGCCCTTGATGGCGTCGTCGGCGGCGACGAGGCGCTCCACTTCTTCCATATCGGGGCCGTCCTCGCAAAGGGGGACGGGAATCATCTCGATGCCGAGATCTTCGCAAATAGAGAAGTGACGGTCGTAGCCGGGGACGGGGCAGAGCCATTTCACCTCGGGCAAGCGCCCCCAGGGCGTACTTCCCAGGGCCCCGAACACCAGGTAGCGCACCATGGCGTCGTACATGGCCGTGAGGCTCGCATTGCCGAGCACGATGACGTTCTCTGGCTCATCGTCCAGAAGCGCCGCCATGAGCCGCTTCGCCTCGGGGATGCCGTCGAGCACGCCGTAGTTGCGGCAGTCGGTGCCGTCCTCGGCGGCAAGGTCGGCTTCGGAGTCCAGCACGTCCAGCATAGGCAGGGACAGCTCCAGCTGTGCGGCCGAGGGCTTGCCGCGGGCCATGTTCAGCTTGAGGCCCCGGGCCGCCATCTCGCCGTAGCGGGCGCGCACCTCGGCGAGCTCGGCCTCCAATTCCGCCTTGGACATCTCTGCATAGCGCGGCATATTCCGTCCTTTCGCCGTAAAACTGCTCGTCTGCATAAGATACGGAGTGTCACTCCATCACGGTAAAGTATAATCCCAAAGGTCAATGAAACGACACGGAATATGGCGCTTCGCAAGAATGGCTGGCCATACGGTGTCGGTTTCGGCAGGGCGGCGTTGGGGGCTGGCCCGCTGGCGCCTCTTGCCGAAACCGACCCTGGGAGTTCCAAACGTGTTGCAAGGATTCTCGCGGAAGGGGAAACATGATCGAAAGCGATATGCAAGTCGTACTCGCCATGCTGCTCTACTTCGTCGTAGTAGTGGTCATCGGCTTTGTGTACGCCAAGCGCTCCAACTCGTCGTCCGAGGAGTACTTCCTCGGCGGCCGCGGCCTGGGACCGTGGCTCACGGCTCTGTCGGCCGAAGCGTCGGATATGTCGGGGTGGCTTCTCATGGGCCTGCCCGGCGTGGCCTACTTCACCGGCGCGTCGGATGCCATGTGGACGGCCATCGGCCTGGCCATCGGCACCTATCTGAACTGGAAGTTCGTGGCCAAGCGCCTGCGCAAGTACTCCGAGAAGGCCGGCAACGCCATCACGGTGCCCGACTTCTTCTCCAATCGCTTCCATGACACGAAGCACATCCTCATGACCATCGCCGCGGTCATCATCCTTCTGTTCTTCACCATCTACACCGCGTCCTGCTTCGTCACCGTGGGCAAGCTGTTCGCCACGCTGTTTGGCTGGGACTACGGCGTCATGATGGTCATCGGCGCCATCATCGTGTTCCTCTATACCTTCATGGGCGGCTACCTCTCGGTGTGCACCACCGACCTCATTCAGGGCATGCTCATGTTCTTCGCGCTGGCCACCGTGTTCATCGGCTCTGTCACGGCGGCCGGCGGCGTGGAAAACACCGTCGCCTTCCTGCAGAACATCCCCGGCTTCCTCTTCGGCACCGAAATCGCCACGCCTTTGCTCGACGAGGCGGGCAACCAGCTCATCGAGGGCAACGAGCCTATGTTCGGCCCGGCCGGCACCTACGGCATCATCACCATCGTGAGCGGCCTGGCCTGGGGCCTCGGTTACTTCGGCATGCCCCAGGTGCTCATCCGCTTCATGTCCATCCGCCACTCCGACGAGATCAAAAAGTCGCGTATCATCGCCATGATCTGGCTCGTGGTGTCCCTGTCCTCGGCGGTGTGCATCGGCCTTATCGGCCGCGCGGTCATCCCGACCGAGTTCCTCACCCAGTCGGCGGCCGAGTCGGTGTTCATCGTGCTGTCGAAGATGCTGCTGCCGAGCTTCTTCTGCGGGCTCGTGGTCTCGGGTATCTTCGCGGCGGCTATGAGCTCCTCTTCCAGCTACCTGCTCATCTCCGGCAGTGCCGTGGCCACCAATATCTTCAAGGGCCTCATCAAGCGCGATGCCACCGACAACCAGGTCATGATCGTGGCCCGCATCACGCTCACGGCCATCCTGCTTCTGGGCATCTTCCTGGCCATGGACCAGAACTCCTCCATCTTCGACATCGTGTCCTACGCCTGGGCCGGCTTCGGCGCGTCGTTCGGCCCGCTCATGCTGTGCTCGCTGTACTGGCGCCGCACCACGCTGCCTGGCGCCATCGCCGGCATGCTGACCGGTGCCGTCACCGTGGTGGTGTGGAAGAACCTCATTGCCCCGCTCGGTGGCTGGTTCGCCGTCTACGAGCTGCTTCCCGGCTTTTTGCTGGCGCTGCTCGTGATCGTGGTGGTCTCCAAGCTCACGAAGGAGCCGAGCAAGGAAGTCACCGACGACTTCGACACCTACATGGAGCTTGACGTGTAGCGCTGCGCGGCAACGATACGTTTTCTCAACGGAGCACTCCGAAGCGGGGTGCTCCGTTGCTGTTTCGGGCTACGATGCGAACGTCAACCGTGAGACAAGGAGAGCGATATGTTGAAGGCCATCGAGATCAAGCCGGACGTGTTCTGGGTGGGCGGCATCGATTGGAACGAGCGCAACTTCCACGGCTACACCACCGAGCGCGGAAGCACCTACAACGCCTACCTCATCCTCGACGAGAAGATCACGCTCATCGACACCTGCAAGAAGCCCTTCACCGGCGAGCTCATCGAACGCATCGGCACCATCGTGGATCCGGCCTCCATCGACTATATTGTGTCCAACCATGTGGAGATGGATCATTCCGGAGGCCTTCCGGCTTTGGCCGAAATCGCTCCAAAAGCCACTATCGTCACCGGTGCGCCCAAGGGCATCCAGGGACTTCGCGCTCATTACGGGGACGGTCTTAACCTCGTGGGCGTGAAGACCGGCGACACCCTCGATATCGGCAAACGCACGCTCGCCTTCGTGCAGACGCCCATGGTGCACTGGCCCGACTCCATGGTCACCTACGACGAGTTAGATGGCATCCTGTTCTCCAACGACGCCTTCGGCCAACATTACGCCTCCTCGAAGCGCTTCGACGACGAGGTGGGCCTGCCCGAGGTGCTCGTCCAGGCCCAGAAGTACTACGCCAACATCGTCATGCCCTACGGTAAGAATGTGGAAGCGGCCCTGAAGGCGCTCTCCGGCCTTTCCTTCGATATGATCGCCCCGGCCCACGGCATCATCTGGCGCAGCCATGTGCCGGAGATTCTGGCGATGTATGAGAAGTGGAGCAGCGGCATTCCCGAGGAGTACGCGCTCGTGGTCTACGACTCCATGTGGCATACCACCGAGGCCATGGCCACGGAGATCACCGAGGCCTTCATCGAGATGGGCATCCCCGCGCGCCTGCTCGACCTGAAGGTGAACCACATTTCCGACATCATGGCCGAAGTGCTGAACGCGCGCTACATCGCTGTAGGCTCGCCGACGCTCAACAAGACTATGATGCCCACGGTGGCGTCGTTTCTCTGCTACATGCGGGGCTTGGCGCCGGCCGGGCGCGTGGGCATTCCCTTCGGCAGCTACGGTTGGGCGCCCATGGGCCCCAACGAGGTGTACCAGGCTCTGGAGAGCTGCAAGTTCACGCTGCCGGAAGCCCCGCTTACCCACCAATGGGTGGAAGACGAGGAGGGTCTGAATGCCCTGCATGACGCTATCGTCGACTACGTGAGTCTCTTTCACGAGAGGGCCTAAAGAGCAGGAACGCGAGCGAAAAAAGGGGCTCCCAACGGGAGCCCCTTCGCTAGCTGGCAGATACGCTCTAATAGCGGGTATAAATCATGCCGGAGTGCACGGCGGAGATCTTCACGACGTCGCCGGTGCGCGGCGCGTGGATCATCTGGCCGTCGCCGATGTAGATGCCGCAATGGTGGTCGTTGCAGCAGATGTCGCCCGGCTTGGGGTTGGAGACGCGCGTGTAGCCCATGAAGCTGGCGGCGGTGCCCAGGCGGCTGTGACGGCCGAGCAGGCAGTAGCTCACCAGGCCGGAGCAATCGTAGGAATCCGGTCCCACGGCGCCCCAGGAATAGGGCTTGCCCAGCTCGCCGTAAGCGCGGTCGACGGCCGTGCCGCCGACGGTCTGGGGCTTCGAGTTGTTCGACGAGCCGCCGCCGGAACTGGAGCCGCCGCTCGAGCTGCCGCCGGAATTGCCGCCGGAGCCGGAGCCGCCGCCCGAGTTTCCACCGGAGTTGCCGCCGGAATTGCTCTGCTGACGGCGCTCTTCCTCCTCGGCCTGGCGACGGGCCTCTTCCTCGGCCGCCTGGGCGGCAGCCAAAGCCGCAGCCTCGCGGGCGGCCTCTTCCTCGGCGAGAAGCTGAGCCGCCTCCTCGGACAGGGAGTTGTAGGTTTCCTCCATCTGGGAGACGAGGCTCTCGGCCTCCTTCTTGACGGCCTCGGCCTCCTCGGCCTTCTGGGCGGCGACGTTGCGCTGCTCCTCGTAGACGGCCTTCTCAGATTCCACCTCGGAGCGCAGGGCCTTGGTTTCCTCCACCATGTCGGCGTCGTTCTGGTTCATATCGTTCAGGAGATCCCAGTTCGAGGCGAAGGCCTGGAACGTGGTGGCTCCCAGAAGAAGATCGAGGAACGTAGACGAGCCGGAACGGTACATGGAGCGGGCGCGGTTGCCGAGCTTGTCCTGCAGCTCGCTGATGCGCGAGGAAGCGGAATCGATGCGACCCTGAGCCTCGTCCATGCGGGCCTGGGCATCGTCGCGCTCGGTTTCAGCCGCATAGAGGGAGACCTCGGCGCGGTCGAGCTTCTCCTGCATGGCGTTGAGCTTCTCAAGTGCCGCGTTGGCCTCGGCCTGCTTCTCGGCGGCCGTGACGGCGTGAGCCTTGGCGGGCATGAGCGGGGGCAGGCACAGCGAGATGCCGAAAGCGGCCGCCGTGCCGACGAAGGCGCGTCTGCTGAAGGGACGTGTATGCTCACTCATATAAAAGTATCCTCCTGGTTGAGCATCTGGTGCGTTGGGGCAAACTAGCTTCGTATCATAGCACGGATGCCGCCTCTTCACGACCCCCACAGAAGGGATTCACAAGCCGACCTCAGCCCATCCGCGCGGGAATTCGCGCCGTTCGCGGCCGAAAAAAATCATGAGTGAAGGAGGGTTTCCATACCTTGGGGGAGATGTGCGCTTTCTCATCCAACATATGGTGTCCAAGTGTCTCTTTATATAGTAAGAAGAAAAGACGGTCGCCGGGTTCCTCGTTCGAGGTTGGGGAGGAATCGTGGAGACACGCCCGGGGGCGTGTAAATGGTTGACACGCTTGTTGCCGTAGCGTATTATTCCGTTCGCTCGCTTTTCGCGGAACAACGCGAAAGACGGGTGGCAGCTTGAAAAGTACACATGAATTAAGCGCCGAAATGGGCGTGTGCCCGAGTGGTTAAAGGGGACGGGCTGTAAACCCGTTGGTTATGCCTACCTAGGTTCGAATCCTAGCGCGCCCACCATTTCTGCCTGTGTAGCTCAGTCGGTAGAGCACTTCGTTGGTAACGAAGAGGTCACCGGTTCAAGTCCGGTCGCAGGCTCCACTTGGCGGTGTAGCTCAGTTGGTCAGAGCACACGGTTCATACCCGTGGCGTCACTGGTTCAAATCCAGTCACCGCTACCATTTAGATTTACCGCGTCCTTTCTGGGCGCGTTTATTTTGTTGCAATTCGTTTCGCAATCACCCTTGAAGGAGGATGAAACATGGCTAAGGAGAAGTTCGAGCGCTCGAAGCCGCATGTTAACATCGGCACCATCGGTCACGTCGACCACGGTAAGACGACGCTGACGGCCGCCATCTCCAAGACTCTGTCCGAGAACGACGGCTCCCACGGCACGGCGCACGCTGACTTCACTGCCTTCGACATGATCGACAAGGCCCCCGAGGAGCGCGAGCGCGGCATCACCATCTCCATCGCTCACATCGAGTACGAGACCGATACCCGTCACTACGCTCACGTCGACTGCCCCGGTCACGCCGACTACGTGAAGAACATGATCACCGGTGCGGCCCAGATGGACGGCGCCATCCTGGTTATCGCTGCTACCGACGGCCCCATGGCCCAGACCCGCGAGCACATCCTGCTCGCCCGTCAGGTGGGCGTGCCCTACATCGTGGTCTTCCTGAACAAGTGCGACATGGTCGACGACGAGGAGCTCATCGAGCTCGTCGAGATGGAAGTTCGCGAGCTGCTCGACAGCTACGAGTTCCCGGGTGACGACACCCCGATCATCCGCGGCTCCGCTCTGAAGGCCCTGGAGGGCGACAAGGAGTGGCAGGAGAAGGTTTGGGAGCTCATGGACGCTGTGGACTCCTACATCCCGACTCCCGACCGCGACGTCGACAAGCCGTTCCTGATGGCCGTCGAGGACACCATGACCATCACCGGCCGCGGCACCGTTGCCACCGGCCGTGTGGAGCGCGGCGTGCTCCATGTGAACGACCCGCTGGAGATCGTGGGTATCCGCGAGACCCAGAACACCGTTTGCACCGGCATCGAGATGTTCCGCAAGCTGCTCGA
>OLNR01000722.1_pt1 | contig 24775 bp, 20 predicted proteins | sample 1672231 | NCBI WGS metagenome assembly OLNR01 (sample SAMEA3136662, study PRJEB25190) | human gut metagenome
CGGCGACCTCCGCCTTGAGAGGGCGGCGTCCTAAACCGCTAGACGACGGAGCCACATGGGCGCTTCATGAAGCCGGGAGACGTGGCGCCTCCCGGCCCGGATTCCTTGGTAGCTCCGACCGGATTCGAACCGGCGACCTCCGCCTTGAGAGGGCGGCGTCCTAAACCGCTAGACGACGGAGCCACATGGGCGCTTCATGAAGCCGGGAGACGTGGCGCCTCCCGGCCCGGATTCCTTGGTAGCTCCGACCGGATTCGAACCGGCGACCTCCGCCTTGAGAGGGCGGCGTCCTAAACCGCTAGACGACGGAGCCACGAAATGCCACGCGAGAAAATGGCTGGGGTGGAAGGAGTCGAACCCTCACATACGGCACCAGAAACCGCTGTCCTGCCATTAGACGACACCCCAACAGAACTTTCTCGCCACACCGCTCGAAAGCGGCGAGCGCAAGTGAGTATGTTACGGAAGCAAGCGCCCCCCGTCAAGCCCCAATTTTGGGAATTACGAAAAATGCGGGGAGCGGCCGCAACCGCATCGCGTGAAAAGCTCGCGCGAAAACCCCAGTACGACAGAGCTGTTCTCGCCCTAGCAGGGCATCGGGGCACCGTACTGCCACATGTGGTCGAGGGGACCCGAGCCACGCCCCAGGTTCAGACCGGCCGCGAGGGCGCCGGCCACGTAGGCCTTGGCGTCGCGCACGGCCACGTCCACGGAAAAGCCCCGGGCCAGGCCGCAGGCGATGGCCGAGGAGAGGGAGCAGCCGGTGCCGTGGGTGTTGTCGTTGGCGATGCGCGTACCCCGCAGCCACACCGATTCGCCGTCGGCCATGCGCAGGTAGTCGTCGGCGGCGTCCGGCTCGTCCACCCCGTGGCCGCCCTTGATGAGGATAGCGGGCACGGAAGGCGCTGCGTCCGCGAAATCCGGCGCGTTCTCCCAGACGGCGACGCAGCGGTCGGCGATCAGCGACGCAGCCGCCTCCACGTCTTCCGAAGATGCGATGGCCCTGCCCGAGAGCACCTCGGCCTCGGGGATGTTGGGGGTAATTACCGTGGCTCGGCAAAACAGCTGGCGCACCAGCGCGTCCACGGCGGCATCGGCGATGAGCGCCGAGCCCGACGTGGCCATCATCACGGGATCGACCACGACGTTGGCGGCTTTGTGGCGATCGAGTCCATCGGCGATGGCGCCCACGATGGCCGGCGACGACACCATGCCGATCTTCACCGCATCGGGCCGGATGTCGTCGAAGACGGCGTCAATCTGGGTGCCCACGAAAACGGGGTCCACCTCGAGCACACCGGTGACGCCCAGCGTGTTCTGGGCCGTGAGCGCCGTGATGACGCTCTCCCCGAACAGATGATGGGCGGCGATGGTCTTCAGGTCGGCCTGGATACCCGCTCCCCCGCTGGAATCGGATCCGGCAATGGTGAGAACCGCTTTCATGGCATTCCTTTCGCGACGGCGTCGACCGCTTCCCGAACGGCCGCATGAAACCATCATTTCACACGAAAGGGGCGCGCCTGCACGGCCGCCCCTTTCTGGCAATCAACCGTTGATGAGACGGGGGCTACCCCTCGATGAGATTCACGGCCTCATTGGTGTCGACGACCTTGGCAGCGTAGCACACCTTCATGTATTCGAGGCCCTCCTCCTGGTTGCCCACGAGGAAGGTGGCCGTGGCGTCGCCCACCACGATGATGTTGAAGTTGTTGAAATAAGCGTCGGCCACCGTGTGCTTCACGCAGATATTCGTATCCATGCCGCAGCAGATGAGGGTGTCGACGTCCAGCTCGTTCAACAGCAAAAGCAGTCCCGTCTGGAAGAAGCCGCTGTAGCGGCGCTTCTCCACCACGTAATCGGTGGGCTGAGGATCGAGCAAGGGCGACGTTTGGGCCTCGGGGGTTCCGGCGATGCCGTGGGCGCCCCACAGGGCCAACTCGCGATCAATGCCGGGGAGGTGGGCGTCGTTGGTGAAGACGACGGGCATACCGACGGCGCGGGCGGCCGTCGTGAGCTTGGCCGTCTGCTGGATGGCAGGCAGGAGCACGGGCTCGAGCGGAGTGCCGGTGGGATCGCCCAGCTCGTCGATGACGAGCAGCGCGCACTTCGCGCGATCGATGGAAGTGAGGTCGATGAGGTCGTTGTTGTTCTCGTCGCCGAGCATGGAAGTTCCTTTCTCGCTAACGGGTCTTCCGATTCCCGTCCCGTTTCTCCCTGCGCGTTGCCCGAAGCCAGGAGCGCCGCCCCTTTCGCGGCTGCGGCAAGCAGGCGATCATGACTTAAATACTCAGGGTTTCTTCGATGATACGGGAAAGCTCGCGTGTTGCGGCCTCAATATCGTCAGCGGCGAAGATAGCGCTCACCACGGCGGCGCCGTCAACGTCCAGCTCGGACAGGCACGGCACCGTGGCGGCATTCACGCCGCCGATGGCGACGACGGGGATATCCACGGCTGCGACGATAGCGCGGAACTCCTCGGGTGCGAGCACCCCGGCCTCGGGCTTGGTGGCCGTGCCAGTCACTCCGCCGACGCCCAGGTAGTCGGCACCCGCCGCCTCGGCTGCCCGCGCCTGCTCCACCGTCTGGGTAGAGACGCCCACGATGGCGTCGGGGCCGAGCAGCGCCCGAGCCCGCTCGCAGGCCATGTCGTCCTGGCCGACGTGCACCCCATCGGCGCCCACGGCGAGCGCGCATTCCACGTCGTCGTTCACCACGAAAGGCACGCCGGCCGCGCGGCAGAGCGCGAGCAGCTCCTCCGCCTCGGCCCGCAGCGCATCGCCGGTCGCCTGCTTGTCGCGCAGCTGCACGAAGGTCGCACCCCCGGCAAGCGCCGCTTCCACGCATTCCGCCAGCGTCCGCTCTCCGAGCCACGCGTTGTCCGTCACCGCGTACAGCTTCAAGGCACAGCGAATGGCCTCCGCCGACCACTTTCCACGTTCCCGTACAGGCATGTTCACTCCTTGTTCCAAACCGGGTGTTCGTTCTGGTCACTTTTTTCGAGTTGTTAGACATTGCGCAAGCGCGATGCCGAGCAAACAGGAGGAAACACTACGAAAATGCCTGGTCAGACCTTTTTAGTTCTTTTTTTCCGCAAAATGCCCTGCTGAAAAAGTCTAACAACTCGATTTTTCTGCCTCGATAGGGGGCGAAGATCGACCCGACCCTGCGCCTCGCGCCCCATTCTCTTCCAGCGCCTCCTTGGCGCCCCTACTCCGCATCCAGGTCGACCACGAGACCGTCCATGATGTCGTTCACGGTCTTCATGGCGCACATCTTGCCGCACATGGTGCAGGTGCCCTCGGTGGAAGGCGGGGCGCTCTCGAAGACGGCGCGGGCGCGGGCCGGATCCAGCGACAGCTCGAACATCTCGTCCCAGGCCACGCGCCGGCGCGCATCACTCATGCGATTGTCGCGATCGCGCGCGCCGGGCACGCCTTTGGCGATGTCGGCGGCGTGGGCGGCGATCTTCGTAGCCACCAGCCCCTCGCGCACGTCGTTCGCGTCCGGCAGGCGCAGATGCTCGGCCGGCGTCACGTAGCAGAGGAAGTCGGCGCCGGCAGAAGCCGCGATGGCGCCCCCGATGGCCGCCGTGATGTGGTCGTAGCCCGGGGCGATGTCAGTCACAAGCGGCCCCAGCACGTAGAAGGGCGCCTCGTGGCACAGCCGCTTCTCCAGCTTCATGTTTGCGGCGATCTCATCGAGCGCCATATGCCCGGGGCCTTCCACCATCACCTGCACTCCGGCGTCCCAGGCGCGGCGCGTCAGCTTGCCAATTTCGATGAGCTCGGCGATCTGCCCGGCGTCCGTGGCATCGTAGCCGCTGCCGGGACGCATGGCGTCCCCAATGGAGATGCACACATCGTGCTCGTGCAAGATGGCGAGCACCTCGTCGTAGTACTCGTAGAAGGGGTTCTCGCGACCGGTGGCCTCCATCCAGGCGAAGATGAGGGAGCCGCCGCGGGACACAATGTTGGTAAGCCGCCCCGTCTCCTTGAACGACTCGATGACCCGGCGGTTCATGCCGGCGTGGATGGTGACGAAATCGACCCCGTCCTCGGCATGGGCGCGCACCACCTCCAGGAAGTCCTCGGGCGTGATGGCGATGAGCGCTTTTTCCAGGTAACCGATGGCGTCGTACATGGGCACGGTGCCGATCATAGCCGGCGACTTCTCAACGAGCGCGCGGCGGAAGGCGCGGGTCTTGCCGGAGTTGGAAAGATCCATGATGGCGTCGGCGCCCAGTTCCAGGGCCACGTCCACCTTCTCCCATTCCAGAGCCTCATCGGCCAGATCGCCCGAGATGCCGAGGTTCACGTTCACCTTCGTGGAAAGAGGGACGCCCTCCAGGGTGGAACCGACGCCGGCTGGAACAAGGCTTGCGTGATGGATGTTGGCCGGAATGGCGGTGCGCCCGGCGGCCACGGCGGCGCGGACGGCCTCCGGCTCGCGGCCTTCGGCGGCGGCCACGGCGGCCATTTGAGGCGTGACGACGCCGGCGCGGGCGAAATCGATCTGGGTGATGGGGGTTTGCGCGTCGGCGGCGGCGCACGGTGCGGCATTGGCCATAGAGACTCCCTTCGTTGGCATTACCCATATCAGGTTCTTCGGGTCGGGGCGTATCCGGCGCCCCCTCTCAGCCTGCCCGACCGTCGCGCGGCTGCAAGCTCCCCGGGTATGAGGTTGTAGGCACAGTATAGGGAAGTTGGGCCGCGTCGCAAGCGGCGTGGGCGCGGACGGCCGCCCTACAGGGGCATAAACACCGCCAGCGTGCCGCTCTCCACCGCGATGCGCGCCGGCTCGTCGACCATCTCGTTGGAAAGGCCCCAGCTCGTGCGGTTCGTGAGGGCCACGCCGTCAAGGCCGTACTTCAAGCCTTCTTCCACGACCCCTGCAGAAACATCGGTCAGCGAGAACACCGACACGATACCGCTCGGCAACGCGGGAAGGCGCAGCTCGCCGGGGCCGACGAGAAACGCGATACGCTCGCGCTCCCCCACTGCGGCCACAGCGAGCCCCCGCTCGGCAAAGGAGGCCAAGAGCTGCAAGTTCGCCACCGTGTGGTCGAGCCGCCCCCCGAGCGCGCCGTACACCTCCACGGCATCGGCGCCGCGCGCGAGGGCCTCCTCCAAAGCCAATTCCATATCCGACGCGTCCTTCTCCGGCGAAAACGCCTTCACGGACATGCCCTCGGGCACGTATCCCAGCGAGTCGAAGTCGCCCATGGCCAGATCAGGCGCGCAGTCCACAGCTGCCAGGGAGGCAAACCCCCCGTCCACGGCGATGACCGCATCGAAGGCGCCCTCTTTCCAATGGGCGGCAAAGTGAGCGGCATTGAAATCCGATGCGCCAACTAATGCGACCGTGCTCAAAACATATCCTCCATTCACATTCACCATGTCATCCTTAAGCGAGCGCAAGTCGAAGGATCTCATTGCGGGGAGCCGCTAGATCCTTCGACCTCGTGCTGCGCGCTCCGCTCAGGATGACACGGTGTGTCACTCGTGTGGTTCGACCAGGGTGAAGCAAGTTCTGCTACAATACCACAGGCGAGCGGGCCAGACGGCCGCGTACCCCTTGCGGGTGCGAGGAAAGTCCGGGCTCCGCAGGGCAAGATGCCAGCTAACGGCTGGGCGGGGCGACCCGACGGAAAGTGCCACAGAAAAGAAGACTCCCCCGCGCGAAACGTGTTGTGCAAAGCAACACGCACGAAACGGGAGAAAAGCTGAAACGGTGCGGTAAGAGCGCACCAGCGCGGCGGCAACGTCGCGGCTTGGCAAACCCCATCTGGAGCAAGCGCAAATAGGAGCGCCATACGGTGGCCCGCCGTGCGCTCGGGTTGCGCGCTAGAGGCGCCTGGCGACAAGCGCTCGAGATAAATGGCCGTCCTCCGACAGAACCCGGCTTATCGGCCCGCTCGCCTCCTCAAAAAGAAAAGGCCCCGAAGGGCCTTTTCGTGTTCCTTGGCGCTATATCGCGGCAGGCTAGTCGATTTCCTCGAACTCGAAGTCGTCGGCGTCGCCGAAGCCGGAGAGATCCTTCTCGTAGGGAGAGGCAACCGGGGTGGCGGCGGCCACAACGGCGGCCGGGGCCTGAGGCGTCACGTAGGCGGAGGGCGCCACGTACTCGTCGATCTCGAAGTTGCCGGTGAGGCCGGGAACCACGTCGTACTCGCCGTCCAGCGCCGTAGCGGCAGCCGGCACATTCGCGCCGATGTCGGCCAACTTGCGGGAGGCATCGGAGATGATGTCCTTCAGCAGGTCGGCGTACTCCTCGCGGGCGTCCTCGCGGTCGTCCTGCAGCTTGCGGATGGCATCGATGACGTCCTGGCGATCGGTGTTAGCGCGATCGATGATGCGCTGGGCCTCGTCGCGGGCGTCCTGAATGGTCTCGGTGGCGTTCGCGTTGGCCTTGGCGAGAATCTCGTCGGCCGAGCGCTGGGCGATGATGAGAGCCTGGGCGATGGCATTGTCGTCGGCGCGCTTGTCGGAAAGCTGGCGCTCCAGATCGGCGATGATAGCGTCCTTCTGGGCGAGCTGAGCGTCGTACTCGGAGGTGTCGACGGTCGCCGCGGCCACCTCGGTGATGGCCACCGTGGAGGCAGCAGGCGCGTCGAAGCCGCTGAAGCGGTCGGCCTCCAGCTGATCCTGGAGGTGCGCGATGGTGTCGTTCAAGATGTCGATCTCGTCGGCGACATGCTCGAGGAACACGTCCACTTCATCCACATCGTAGCCTTTGCGGTCGATGGAGAAGCTCTGATTGTGGATGTCGGAAGCGGTGATTGCCATGTAGGTACCTCAGTTTCTTACGATGTTACGTCGCTGACACGTCGGAATGCCGGCCGTCTGAATTTAGAAAATCATCACCAGCAAACGTACCCCGAATTGTAATACAAGCAGAGCGATGATGGGAGTCACGTCCACCATTCCTCCAAGGGGCGGAATCAATTTTCGGAACAAGTTCAAATACGGGTCGCACAGCTTGCCCAGAGCGCGGTAGATGTCGCCGATGATGCCGCTTTGGGTGTTCGGCAGCCAGGACATCATCACGTAGATGAAGATGATCATGGAGTAGGCGTCGGCCAGTCTCACGAGGAGGTAGGTCAGCATAGTTCAAAGGCTCCTTAGTCGGAAGGTCTTAAGGGCGCGCCAAGCGCTAGATGATGCCCTGAGTGCGCAGGTAGGAGCGCTCGGCCTCGGTGAGCTCGTCGATGCGAGTGAGGGCGAACACCTTGTTGCCCACACATTCCACGTTCGCATCCAGCGCGCTGGCCACGCCGAAGGAGAAGTCCAGGATGCGCTTGGCCAGCGCATCGGGGGTCGCTGCCAGGTTCAGCACCACCGCGTTGCCGAGCTTCAGCGCGGTGGAGACGGCCTCGGCGTCGTTGTAGGCGCCGGGAGCCACCACCTTCAGCGTGCGAGAGGGGGTGAAGCGCGTGCTGGAAGCGGAAGCGCCCCGCGAGCTCGTCGGGCGCGTGTCAGCCGGAGGCGTCGTAGACTCGAACAGCGAGTTCAGGCCCTCGGAGCGAGCATGGTGCACCGCCGAGGCGGCGGCGGAGGCGGCGGCTGTGCCTTCTGGGGTCATCTGCGGCGGCAGCGAGGAATCGACCATCGTGCGGAACGAGCTGGAGGAGCCGCGGCGGCTCGCGGGCGCATCGTCGTCGGGCAGCGTGGGGACCGCCGTGCGGGCGCGCACGTCGTCGATGGAGACGAGACGGGGCATGGAGGAGCGGCCACGGGAACGCTCGCCGGGCTCGCGGGTGGTCACCGAGTCGTAGGGGTCGTAGGCCGAGCCGGACGTGCGCTCGTAGGACTCGTCGTAGCCGTACTCGCCGTAGTCGTCGCCCTCTTCGAATTCCTCGTAGTCCTCGTAGAACTCCTCGTAACCGTTCTTACGGCCGAAACCCAGCTTCGACTTGATGTCGCCGAACATGCTCTTGCCGTCCATGGAGCCTCCTGCTTCGTGTGGGCGGTGCCGCCCGCCGTGGTTCTAAGGTCTAAAGGGGCGCTTGCGGCCCCGCAGTGTTCCCGATCATCATACCAGCTTGAAGGCTACTCCTGATAAGATTCACTAAAGATGGCCCGCCCGACGCGAACAATGGTAGCCCCCAGGGGCACCGCCTCGCGCCAGTCGTCGCTCATGCCCATGGAGAGCTCCGTGAAAACGGCGGCGTCATCGGCGGGAAGCTGAGCGCGAATCTGGGCGGCAAGTTCAGCTAGTCCAGCGAAGGCCTCGCGGGCCGCCTGCGCGTCGCCGGCAGGGGCCATGGTCATAAGCCCGCGCACGGACACGTGGGGCAGGGCGGCCACTGCGCGCACGAGCTCGGCAGCCTCGGCCGGCGCCACCCCGCTCTTCGACGCCTCGCCCGACACATTCACCTCGATGAGCACGTCCTGCACCTTGGAAAGCTCGGCGGCTGCATGATCGATTTTCTCGGCATGGCGTCGTTGGTACAGGGAGTGGATAAGCGTTGCAGAGGCGACGATTTCGGGAATGCGGCGCGACTGGATGTTGCCGATGAAGTGCCAGCGGGCCTCGGGGAACGCGGCGGACTTGGGCACGATCTGGTCGGGGCGATTCTCGCCGAAATCCCGGGCGCCCCCCTCGATCGCCTCGGCCACGCCCTCGGGCCCAACCGTCTTCGACACGGCCACGAGGAGCACCTCCTCGGGCGCGCGGCCCGCAGCCATCGCTGCCTCGGCCACCTCCGCGGCCACCCTCTGATAGCGCTCGGCAATACTCACAAGCTCATTCCTTTCGACCGGCGAAGGCGCTGTGGCGTCCGCAGCGGCCTCCGCTTTTGCGATACGAGAAGTAAAGGTCGTCGCGGCAGGCGGTGCACTCCCCCGACGACGCGATGCGCTCCGGCGTGATGTGCGCCTCAGCGAGGCTGGCACGCACGGCGGCTTCCAAATCGAGATGATCGGCGCCGCGGGCGCACGAGGGCCCGAAGCGCTCGGCGAAGCGGCCGACGAGGTCGGGGACGCACTCGTAGCACTCCGCGCCGATATGCGGGCCGATGTAGGCGTTGTACTCGGAAGGATCGGCGGCTCGCCCCGCACGAGCGTCGAGAGCCGCCAGCGCCTCAACGGCCTTGGCGGGGATGCCGGCGAGCGCTCCGCGCCAACCCGCATGGGCCACGGCGTAAGCCCCCGACGGGGACACGACGATAACCGGGGTACAGTCGGCGAAGCACAAAAGCGCCGTCACGTCCGGCACGGCCACGGCCACGCCGTCGGCGCCGGCGGCCCCGGCGCGCGTCACCTCCTCCCATGCGGCAGCCGCATCGTCGTCCAAGGCGAGCACGACATCGCCGTGCACCTGGTTGAGCGTCAGCAGCCGAGTACTCCCGAGGCCCGCGGCATCCAAGAGGAGCGCGCGGTTCTCAGCCACGGCCATCGGGTCGTCTTCCACGTGATCACCCAAGTTGAGACCGTCGTAGGGAGGCTCGCTCACCCCGCCCTGGCGGCGCGAGAAACCCAGGCGCACGCCGGTGGCCGCGAACAGAGGCTCATCGGTTAAAAAGGAAAGGCCCGCTGACGGGCGGGCCTGCAATGTCGGCTTGGGAAGTGCCATGGGACTCGAACGTCGACCTCTCCCCTAGCGGGCGCGCTTCAGGAAGTCGGGGATGTAGTCCTCATCCGTGAAACGGCTCGTGGGCGCGGGGGCCGAGAAGGTGACCGGCGCCTGCTGGACCGGCTGGGAAGCCGGCTCGGTGGAGGCGAACAGGTCCTTGCGGGGGGCGAAGTCCATGGAGGACTGAGAGGCGCCCACCTTGAAGCCCGTGGCGATGACCGTGATGCGCACGGCGTCCTTCAGCTCCTCGTCGATGATCTGGCCGTAGATGATGTTGGCGTTCTCGTCGGCGCAGGCCTCCACCGTGCGGGCCGCCTCGGAGACCTCGGTCAGCGTGAGGTCCGGGCCGCCAGCGATGGAGAACAGCACGCGGGAGGCCCCGGCGATGGAGGACTCCAGCAAGCTGGAGGAGGTGGCCTGCTGGGCGGCATCGAGCGCACGGTTCTCGCCCGTGGAGATGCCAATGCCCATCATGGCCGTGCCGGCGTCCTTCATGACCGTGCGGATGTCCGCGAAGTCGAGGTTGATGAGACCGGGGATGGTGATGAGGTCGGTAACGCCCTGGATGCCCTGGCGCAGGGTGTCGTCGCAGATGCGGAAGGCGTCGATCATGGAAGTCTTCTTATCGACGATCTCGAGCAGGCGGTCGTTGGGGATGACGATGAGGGTGTCGACCTTCTGGGAGAGCAGATCGATGCCCTGATCGGCCTGATTGCGGCGAAGACGCCCCTCGAAGGAGAAGGGCTTGGTGACAACGCCCACGGTAAGGGCGCCGATCTCCTCGCGGGCGATTTCGGCCACGATGGGGGCCGCGCCGGTGCCCGTGCCGCCGCCCTCGCCAGCGGTGACGAAGACCATGTCGGCCTCGGCCAGAGCCTCGCGGATCTCCGCGCGGCTCTCCTCGGCGGCCTGACAGCCCACCTGGGGGTTGGCGCCGGCGCCGAGACCACGGGTCAGCTCCTCGCCGATGTGGATGGTCTTGTCGGCATCGGACATGAGAAGGGCCTGGCGGTCAGTGTTCACGGCGATGAACTCCACGCCGCGCACGCCGGCCTCCACCATGCGGTTCACGGCGTTCGTGCCGCCGCCGCCGACACCGACGACCTTGATGACGGCCAAATGTTCAGAGCCTGGAATGTTCGGCATTTCGTCCTCCACACCTGTTGCGTTTTACTGCTGCGTTTGTCTCGTTTCCGCGCGTCGTTGCTCGGGCGCGCCCTGCGGTCCGCCCAAAGGCGGCATTTATGCAGGACATTGTACACGATGCCCATTCGTTTGCAACGCAAATCACCGCCAAAGGAGCCTGCAGATACACGAATACGACAAGAAACCCACCGCATCGCGCTTCGCAGGGCGGCAAAGCGGGCAACCGCGCCGTGCTTCGCAGGGCTCCGAAGCGAGCGACCGCATCGTTTTCTCGCTTCCTGGGAAACTCTCGGTCGGCGAACACCCCCGTTTCTGCAGCAAATCTTGAGTTATAAGCGTCTCGATGCGGGAGAGAAGGCCCGCGGGAGTTTCTATATTTGCAAAACCCCAGGTCGTGAGCATTCGCTGCGGGGGTTTCAAAAAGTTCCGCACCCCCTAGACGCTTACAACTCGCGATTTGCTGCAAAAACGGGGGTGTTCGCCGACCGAAGACCGCGACACCTGCTCGGTAGACGCGGTTGGGAGGGGCGACCAAGGTCGCCCCCTACGGGAAAGATCGCTCACGGTTTCGCCCGAGGAAGTCAGGGAGAAGCCAACCGGTGCCTGTCGGGCGCGCAGCGTCGGCAGGGACGTTCGTCCCGTAGGGCGAGCGAAACCTCCTAGACGGCGCGCCAGGTGGGGCGGTCGGGGACGCGGACGTTGATGTAGGAGACTTTGCCGGGGTTGTCGGCCATGATCTGCAGGACGATGCGTTCCTTGTCGCGGATATCCTCGGCGGTGCCGAAGGCGATCTCGATGCCGTTGTCCAAGGTCAGGCACGTGGAGGCGGCGTCGGTGGCCGCCACCGTCTTTACCTGCTCGGCAAGTTCCGTGGAAAGGCCGTCCAGGATGGCCAGGGCGTTGTTCACGTTGCCGTCGGCGCAGTAGGTGCCCACCTCGGGCGTGAGGCCGAAAGGCACGCCGGTGATATGCAGCACCCGGTCGGCGTCCTCGTAGATCTGCGGAGAAATGGTGGCACCAAGTTCGGAATCGCGGGCGGGAATCTCCATGAGCCACATGCCGTCGGAGGCGATGGCCCACATCTGGGTGACCTTCGCGTTGTCGGCCGCCACTTCCACGATGGCGGCGATCTCGCGCTCGGTGACGTTGATCTCCAGCGTATCGGGGAAGATGCGGTTCACGGACACGTCGGCGACCCAGGCGTCGCGGTCGACGCTGTTGGCCACCGAAGACGTGTCCACGTTCAGAAGCGTCGTACCCTGAGGCACGGCGGCGAGGATGGCCATCTCGTCGTTGGTGAGGTGGTCGGCGCCGTTGACCTTCACCGACGTGATGGCGAAGGCCCCGCTGAAATAGAGGGCCGCATACGTGATGCCCAGCACGCAGGCCAGCACGAGCGCCACGATAAAGGCTTTGAAGGCGCCAGACCGCTTCGGCCGAGCGATGGCTCGGGCCGCCGGCACGCGGCGGTCGCCACGAGACGCGGGCAAGTCTCCCAAGCGCACCGATGTCGTCACCGTGCGGGGAGCGGGGCGAGCGCCCGAGGCACGGGCGCCGGCAGAGCGGCCGGACGCCGAAGAGCCCGCCGAGCCGAAATGTGCGCGCGAGGTCGGGCGCACGGACGGGGCAGGTCGGGACGAAGCCGGGCGCATCGGGGCCGACGCGGGGCGCCGCGACGGCGAGGCGCTGCGCGAAACGCCTCCGCGCGCACTCCCCCGCGAGGTGGAGCCCCGGGGAACCGAGACGTTGCGGTTGCTCGATCTCCTAGCCACGGCGACCGTCCTCGTCGCGCCCCTCGCCTGCGGAAAGCGCGCCAGCCTCGCCAGCAGTCTCGCCAGCGGCCGCGTCAGCGGAAGGCGTGCCGCGCTCGCCGGTAGAAGGCGCGGAGCCCGCCGTAGAGGCAACGCTCGCGCCCGTGCAAGCAGACGTGCCGCCAGCGGCACCGCGCGCGCACTCGTCGCCAGACGCCTCGTCGGCACCGCGCGCACTCGGGAAATCTTCGTCGAAGCCCAGCATGCGCACCTCGGGCACAAGCTCGACGCCGGTGCTCTCAAGCACGGCGGCGCGCACCTGTTCCATGAGCGCGCGCACGTCGGCGGCCGTGGCGCCACCGCGGTTCACTATGAAGTTGCCGTGCAGCTCGGACACTTTCGCGCCGCCCACCTCGGCGCCCTTGCATCCCGCCGCCTCGATGAGGCGGCCGGCCGAGGCACCCTCGGGGTTCTTGAACACACTGCCGCAGGTGCGTTCGGAGAGCGGCTGACATCCCTTGCGCCGGGCGAGGTTGCCCTCCATCTTGTCGCGCACCCGGTAGGGGTCGGCAGCCTCGGCGGCCAGCTCGCATTCCAAGACCACCTCGTCCGCCGCAAAAGAGCTCGCGCGATAGCCCCAGGCGATCTCGTCGCCACGGCGCCGGGCCAGACCGCGCCCGGGCCGGTAAGTGGTGACGGAGATGACGCGCTGCCCTATCCACTCGTCGGCTGTGCCGGCGTTCATGCGCAGGGCGCCGCCTATGGTGCCCGGGGTGCCCACGGCGAACTCGAAGCCGCCGATGGCGCGCTTGAAGGCCTCCTGCACCACCGAGGAGAGCGAGGCGCCGGCGCCCACGACGAAGCGATCCCCATCGAAGCGCAGGGTGCGGAAATCGCGTCCGAGGGCGATGGCCACGCCAGGGAAGCCCCCGTCGGCCACGAGCACGTTTGAGCCGCGGCCGAGCACGACCCAAGGCGTGCCCTCGGCCGCGCACACATCGACCAGCCCCGTGAGCGCCCCCACGGAATTCGCGCGCACGAAAAAGCGCGCCGGGCCTCCGATGCGATAGGTGGTGTGGCGACTTAAGGGCTCGTGGGCGTAGACGTCGCCGTCGAAGCGGTCGTCCACGAGCAGCGATTGCACGGGCGAGGCGTGGCGGGCCATGGGACTCCCTTAGCGGCCCAGCTCGTCCACGAGCTGCGGCGCGATGGCGGTCACATCTCCGGCGCCCATAGTAATGACAAGGTCGCCGGGCTCGGCCACTTCCAGCATATGGGGCACCACGTCGATGCGCCGGGGCACGAAGACGGCATGGGGATGGCCGTGATCGGTGACGACGTTCAAGAAGGTCTTGCCGGTAACGCCCGGCACCGGTGCCTCGCCGGCGGAGTACACGTCCATGAAGGTGACGGTGTCCGCCTCGTCGAAGGCGCTGCCGAACTCGTCGCGCATAATGTCGGTGAACAGGGCAACGCGGGAATAGCGGTGCGGCTGGAACAGCACGTGCACACGGTTGAAATCCAGAGCCTTGGCGGCCTTGATGGTGGCGGCGATCTCCGTGGGATGATGGGCGTAGTCGTCCACCACGGTCACTCCCCCGGCCTCGCCGATAAGGTCGAAGCGGCGGCGAACGCCGGCGAACTCCTGCAGCTTCTCGGCCGCCAGATCGACATCGAGGCCCAGAAGCGAGATGAGCGTCAGCACCGCGGCGCCGTTGGAGACGTTGTGCAGCCCCGGGTTCTGCTTGATGCGGCTGGCCACCACGCGCCCGTCGGGCAACCGCAGGGTGAAGCGGGTGCCCACGCCCTGAGCCTCCGTGGCCAGGATACGAGCGTCGCAATCCTCGGAAAAGCCGTAGGTGGTCACCGCACGCCCGGTGCCGCGGGCCACCTCCGCCAACTTCGGATCATCGCCGCACACGACGATGGGGCCGTCTTCGCGCACTCCGGAAAGGAAGGCCGCGAACTGGGCGTAAATCTCGTCGAGCCCCTCATAGTGGTCCAGGTGATCCGCCTCGATGTTCGTGACGATGGCCGCCGCCGGGGAGAGGTAGGTGAAGGACTTGTCGGACTCGTCGGCCTCCACCACATAAGAGCGCCCCCGACCGGAATGGGCGTTGGTGCCATAGGCCCGCACAATGCCGCCGATGAGGAAAGTGGGATCGTAGCCCATGGCATCCAGCGTGCTGGCGAGCATGGAAGAGGTCGTCGTCTTTCCATGGGTGCCCGCCACGGCCAGCGTGTCCAGATCGCGCCCGAGGCGAGCGAGCATCTGGGCGCGGTGCACGATGGGAAGGTTGCGCCGGCGAGCCTCGATGAGCTCGGGGTTGTTCTCCAGGATGGCCGTGGAAACGACCACCGTCACATCGCCGTCGGGGATGTTCGCGCCGTCCTGGCCGATGAACACCGTGACCCCCGCATCGCGCAGCTGCTTGGTGTAGCGGCTCTCCTTGATGTCCGAGCCCGACACGGCCATGCCCTGGTCGTGGGCGACCCGGGCGATGCCGCTCATGCCGACGCCGCCGACCCCGATAAAGTGAAGCTGCTCTTGTTCGCTATTCACGTCGCCTCGCCTTTCGTCCTCGTTGCAATCCCGCTATTGTAAAGCATCAGCGCGCCGTGGCGACGCCGACCACAACATCTGCCAAGGCGGCCGCCGCCTCGCCGGTCTTCTGAGCCCGGGCCGCCGCGACCATGCCCTCGCGCACCGACGCGTCGTCGATGAGCGCGAAGAGCTTGGCTTTGAACTCGTCGCTTTCCAGCTCGTCGTCGGGCATCATGAACGCGGCGCCCGATTCCACCCACGCGCGGGCGTTGGTGGTCTGGTGGTCGGCCGTGGCGAAGGGATAGGGCACGAGCAGCGCCGGAATGGCCAGCGCGGAAATCTCCGCGAGCGAGGTGGCCCCGGCGCGCGACACGATGGCATCGGCCGCGGCCAAAGTCTCCCCCATGCGATCCTGGTAGCCCAGAAGGTGCCAGCGGCGCGCCTCGTCATCCGTGAGCGCCAGCGCCTCGGTCACCGCATCCAGCTCCTTGGGGCCCGTGATGTGCACGATGTGCAGGTTCGGGCGCGCGAGCAGCTCGTCTTTCAGGGCGACAACGGCCTCGTTGATGTGGCGCGCGCCCAACGAGCCGCCGAAGACGAGCAGCATGAAATCATCCTCGGCAAGGTCGAACATCGCCCGGCCCGCGGCGCGATCGGCCTCGATGACCGAACGGCGCACGGGATTGCCCGTCACGGTGACCGGCGCGGTGGCGCCCAGGCTCTCCGCCGAGCACTCGTAGGTCACGCAGACGGCGTCGGCCCGCCGGGCCAGATACTTGTTTGCCATACCCGCCACGGAATTCTGCTCGTGCAGCACCACGGGCACGCCGGTCTTCTCGGCCGCTCGGGCCACGGGAATGCACACGTACCCGCCGAAGCCCACGACGACGTCGGGCTTGATGTCGGCGAACCACTTTTTCGCCTTGCCCGTGGAGGCGGCGATCTTCGCCACGCCCTTCGCGAGGGAGGCCGGATGCGATCGGTCGAACCCTGAGGCCTCGAAGGCCGTGAACGGGATGCCGGCGGCGGGCACGAGGCGCGACTCCACCCCGCCGGGGGTGCCGGCGAAGCGCACGTCCCAGCCGCGGCTTACCAGCTCGTCGGCCAGGGCGAGGGCGGGGTTGATATGCCCGGCGGTGCCTCCGCCGGAAAGAACGGCCAACATGGGCTTACCTCCTGTAATTGGAACGGTTAGATGGGCGCGCGGAGCGGGATCGGGCCGAAGCATCGATGCGGCCGGATCCGCTGCGGCCCGAGGCGGCCGCGGAGTGCGAGCGCGAAGACCCCCCCGACCGCGCCCGGCCCGACGGCGCGGGAGGCGCCGGCTCCCGGCGCACGAGCCGCAGGTCGGCCCGGCGCTGCTCGTAAACGGACGGGGCGGCCGGCGCCGCGGACACGGAGAGCACGAGCCCCACCAAGATGAACGAGGCGATCATGGACGTGCCGCCCGACGAGATGAAGGGCAGCGGCTTTCCCGTCGTGGGAAACACGCCGATGACGCAGGCGATGTTCAGAAACGCCTGGAACACGAGCATCACCGTGGCACCGCCGGCGATCATGGCACCGATGTCGTCGGAGGCCCGCTCGGCGATGGCGAGCCCCGCGTACAGCACGCAGAAGAACAGCCCGATGACGAAGAGCGCCCCCACGAGCCCCAGCTCCTCGCCGATGACGGCGAAGATGAAGTCGCTCTCCGAGGCGAACAGGTACTGGAACTTCTCGTGGGAGTTGCCGAGTCCCACGCCGAAGATGCCTCCCTCGGCCAGCGCGTAGTAGGAGCGGATGATGTTGTAGCCGGTGCCGTAGCCGCCCTCCCCGTCGTTCCACGGATCCATGAACACGAGGCGGTCGGAACGGTAGCCGGTGCCGAAAATGGCCACGAGTCCGCCGAGCACGGCCACGCCCAAACAGGCGAAGATGACCCGGCGCGACACCCCGCCCATCCACATGACGGCGAGAATGCCCACGAAGCAGATGGCCGTGGTGCCCAAATCGGACTGGGTGCGGTACATGAGCGCGATGGGGGCGATGATGAAGATGAGCGCGCGCACCATGGTGGCGCGGCTCTCCACGAGCCCCGCCCGCCAATCGACGACGAGACGCACCGCCACCAGAATAAAGGCGATCTTGCAGAACTCCGAGGGCTGCAGCCCAATGGGCCCGATATAGAGCCAGCGCTGGGCGCCGTAATGGTCGGTGCCGGCGAGCCACACGGCGAAGATGAGCGCCACGGCCACGGCCCACACGGCCCACACAATCGGCCCCACCCAGAAGCGGTAGGGCACGACCTTCCACAAGAAAAGGGCGCAAGCCGCGCCAAAAACCACATACAGGAGCTGGTCGGTGAAGAAGTCCGTCGCCGGCTTGCCGGCATCCAGCGCCTTGACCATGGAGGCGGAGTACACCATGACGAGCCCCACCAGCACGAGCGCCAGCACGCACAGAAGCAGCAGAACGCGAGGCCCCTGACTGGAGGAGCCCGCGGACGTCTCGCTATGTCGGGAGGAGCGGCTCAAAGGCCTAGGCCTTCCCGGCCCGGTCGGCCACGAGGCGCTTGAACACGTCGCCCCGCTCCTCGAAGCAGCTAAACTCGTCGAAGGAGGCGCAGGCCGGCGAGAGCACGACCACGTCCCCGTCCTCGGCGATGGAGAGGGCCGCGTCCAGCGCCTCCTCCATCGTGCCGGCGGAGAGCACCGGGGAGACCGCCGAGTCCGCGAAAGCCGCTAGGAACCGCTCGCGCGCCTCGCCGAAGCAGACCACGGCCCGGGCGTTCTCTTCGCAGGCCGCCACGAGCGGGGTCAAATCGGTGCCCTTGTCGCGGCCGCCGAGCAGCACGATGGGGCGCGTCGGCAGAAAGGCGGTGAGCGCCACCAGCGTGGCGTCCACGTTGGTGGCCTTCGAGTCGTTGTAGCAGGCCACGCCGTCCACGAGCCCCGCCGGCTCGATGCGGTGCTCCAGGGGGCGGAAGGTGAGCAGGCCCTCGCCCACCGCCGTGTCCGTGGCGCCCAGCACGAGCGCGCATGCGGCGGCGGCCAGGGCGTTCTGTTGGTTATGGCCGCCCTTGATCTGCAGATCGTCCACGAAGACGAGGTCGGAGATGTGGCCGTCCCACGCCACGACGAGCTGACCGCCGGCGCCGCGGAAGGCAGCGGCATCAGCGCCGCAGGTGGCGCGCATGTCGGCGCCGAGGCCGGCAGCGCCCCCGATGGGGATGTAGCGGAAGGGAACGCCGCCTCGGGCCCGCAGCTCGCGGATCTTCGCGCGCACGGCGTCGTCGCAGGCATCGAGCACGGCCACACCGCCGCTGGCGCCCAGATTGGCGAGCACCTTCCACTTGGCCGCGGCGTAGGCCTCAAGACTGCCGTGCCAGGACAGGTGGTCCGGCGTGATGTTGAGCACCACGGCCACATCCGGCGCGAACAGGCGCGTCGAGGCCAGCTGGTAGCTGGAGGTCTCCGCCACGTACACGTCGGTGTTCCCGGCGGCCACCGCATCGATGCAAGTCTCGCCGATGTTGCCCACGGCGGCCGCGTTCATGCCCGCCTCCCGCAGCAAATGGCAGGTGAGCGCGGTCGTAGTGGTCTTGCCGTTGGTGCCAGTGATGGCGACCCACTTCGAGGAAGCGTCGCTCTCGCGCCAGGCGAATTCCACCTCGCTGATCACCTCGGCGGAGGCCGCAGCGGCGCTTCGATAGAACGGGGAGTTCTCGGAAATGCCGGGGCTCGCGATGCACAAATCGTAGGCGCCTTCGATGGTCTCGTGGTCGAAGAGCACCACGGCCCCGCGCTCGCGGGCGCCCTCGGCCCAGGCCAGCGCCGCCTCGCCCGGCGCGCCGGCGGCCACGGCCAGCGTCTCCACGCGGCTGCCCAGCGCATCCAAGCAGTACTCCGCCGCCGCTGTGCCCGACTTTCCCAGCCCTAAGATAAGCACGCGCCCGAGGTTCTTCGGGGCGTGTTTCTTGCCGGCGATCATCTCCACGTTTTCCATGCCTTCCCTAGCCATTGCCTCTACGCCCCCAGCGTCGTCGCGAAGTACAGCACAAAGCCGCAGGCGGCCAGCATGCCCGACACGATCCAGAAGCGCACGACCACCTTCGTCTCCGACCAGCCCTTCTTCTCGAAGTGATGGTGCAGAGGCGCCATGAGGAAGATGCGCTTTTTGGTCTTTTTGTAGTAGAACACCTGGATCATGACCGAGAGCGCCTCGGCCACGAACAGGCCGCCGATGATGATGACGACGAACTCCGTCTTGGTCACCACGGCGAGGCACCCGAGCGCCATGCCGAGGGCGAGCGAGCCGGTGTCGCCCATGAAGATGTCGGCGGGATGCGAGTTGAACCAGAGGAACCCGATGCAGGCGCCGGCGAGCGCCCCGGCGAACAGGGCCGGCTCAAGCACGCCTGCGCGGAAGGCGATGGCGGCCATGACGAGCATGACCACCATGACCGTGCCCGCGGCCAAACCGTCAAGCCCGTCGGTGAGGTTCACGGCGTTGCAGAGCCCCACGAGCAGGATAAGGCAGTAGATGAGGTAGAGCCAGGGAATGGCGATGCCGTCGCCCACGGGCACCACCGTGGTGAGCACGCCCAAATCGAGGGTGGCCACAAACGGGATCTCCACGGTGGGCTTGATACCGAGCAGGTTCACCGCCACCAGCACGAAAACGGCGGCGATGAGAAACTGGCCGATCAGCTTCGCCTTGGGCGTGAGCCCGAGCGATCGCTCGTGGGCCACCTTCGAGGCATCATCGATGAGCCCGAGGATACCGGTGGCCACCGTGGCGCCGAGCAGAAGCCACAGCTCCGCGGTAGGGGCGCCCACCGAGGCGAGCAAGGTGAAGACGATGACGGCGATGAGCATGATGACGCCGCCCATAGTGGGGGTTCCCTGCTTCACCAGATGGCTCTGGGGGCCGTCGGCGCGCACCTGCTGGCCGATGTGGCTCGTCTTCAGAAAGCGGATCCAGGCGGGCATGAGCACCATGGTGATCACCATGGCGATGGCCACGCCGAGGAAGATCATGAACGTGGGGTAGGCGGAGAACAGAGAGAACATCAGTTGACCAATCCTTCGACGATACGGGTAAGGCCCATGAAGTGCGAGGCCTTCACGAGCACGGCGTCGCCCGGCTCGAGCAGCGCGTCCAGCTCCTCCAGCACGTCGGCGACGGTGTCGGCGCGGCTGATGCGCGCCGCGTCCATGCCGGCGGCCTCGGCGCCTGCGGCGATATGCCGCGCCAGCTCGCCGATGCAGATGAGCTTATCGAGATGGTGCGAGGCAGCGGCGGCGCCGACGCCCTCGTGGCAGGCGGGGGCGAAGCTGCCGAGCTCGCCCATGTCGCCGAGCACGGCGATGCGCCGGCCGGCCACGTCCGTGGCGGCGAAGGTCGCGAGCGAGGCGCGCATGGAATCGGGGCTCGCGTTGTAGGCGTCGTTGATGACCGTGAAGCCGCCGCGGGCGGCGATGACCTCCTGGCGGCCCGGCTCGGGCACCGACGCTCCCAGGGCGGCGGCGATGGTGGCCAAATCGAGCCCCAAGGCGAAGCCCACCGAGGCGGCGGCGCAGGCGTTGTCCACGTTGTGGGCGCCGGTGAGGGAGAGCGCGCAGGACACGCGTTCCACGGTGGCGAATAGGGCGCCGTCGTCGTGGTCGGCGGCATCGCGGGCGCACAGGGTGAAGCGGGGGCGGCCCTCGGCGTCCAGCGACACGTCCTCGGCCCAGACCGCCTGATCGCAAGCGGCGCTCTCGCGCTCGAGCGCCCCGCGGAGGGCCGCATCGGGATGCCCGGCGAAGCCTGAGAGGGCCACAGAGCGCTCGGACAGGCGTCCGCGCTCGGCCATAAAGGCGGCGAAGTCGTCGTCCAGGTTGGCGAAGGCGCGGCCCACACCGGCGGGCAGGGCCTCGAAGAGCTCGGACTTGGCCCGGGCGATGTTCTCCCGACTGCCCAGAAGCTCGATGTGGCTCTCGCCCACGTTGGTGATAAGGCCCCACACCGGCCGCACGAAATCGCACAGCTCGGCAATTTGCCCGCGGCCGCGCATGCCCATCTCAACGACGACCACGGCCGTCTCCGGATCGGCGTTGAGCAATGTGCGGGGAACGCCCAGCTCGTTGTTCTGATTGGCCTTGGTGGCCACCACGCTGCCGTAGGCGGCGCACACGTCCCGGGTGAGGTTCTTGGTGGTGGTCTTGCCCACCGAGCCGGTCAGCCCGATGACGCGGCCCCGCAAATGGGAGCGCCAGGCCCGGGCCAGGTCGGTGATGGCCGAGGCGGTGTTGGGCACCTCGATGATGGCGGCCCCCAGCTCCCGGGCCAAAAGGGCGCAGGATTGCGAGGGGCCATCGGTGACCAGCGCGCCCGCGGCGCCGGCGCGCAGGGCGGCCTCCACGAACTGATGCCCGTCGACGCGCTCGCCGGGCAGGGCCACGTAGAGCCAGCCCGGGCGCACTTCCCGCGAATCCCAGGTGATGCCCGTCATGAGGGCGCTGGCGTCGATGGGGTCTACAAGGAACTGGCCGCCGGTGTATGCTGCGATTTGTTTTGCGTTGAGGCGCACGCCGAGTCCTTTCGCCTAGTCCGAACACGCACCGCCGAAGGCGCGCTCCAACTCCTCAGCCGCCACAACGCGGTCGTCGAAGGAGAGCACTTCATCGCCCACGAGCTGGTAGTCCTCATGGCCCTTGCCGGCCACGAGAATGGCATCGCCCGGGCGTGCGAGAGCGATGGCGGCCGCGATGGCACTACGGCGATCGGGCTCCACGGTGAAGCGCTCGGCGTCTTCCATGCCCGCCACGATATCGGCGATGATGGCATCGGGCTCCTCGTGGCGCGGGTTGTCGCTCGTCACCACGGCGTAGTCGGCGGCCAGCGCCGCAGCTCCCATGATGGGGCGCTTGGTGGCGTCGCGATTGCCGCCGCAGCCGAAGACGACGATGGTGCGTCCGCCCGAGAGCTCCTTGATAGAGGCGATGGCCTTGGTGAGCGCGTCGGGGGTGTGGGCGTAGTCCACGTAGACGGAGACCGGCGCGTCCACCGCAGGGCGCACGCGCTCCAGGCGGCCGGGAACCGCCGGCATGGTGGCCAGGGCCTCGGCGATGATCTGGGTCGGAATTCCCAAGGCCAACGCGCAGCCGAAGGCCGTCATGACGTTCTCCACGTTGAAGCGCCCCACGAGCGGGTACTCCACCGCGATGCGCGTCCCGCGCACCTCGATCACCGCCTTGGTGCGGGCGGCCTCGTAGGTGACCTCCACCGGATGGATCTGGGCGGAGACGTCGAATCCCGTGGTGATGACCTCGTCGCCGGCCGCGGTGCAGCGGCGCAAAAGCTCGCGCCCCCAGGAGCCGTCGATGGAGATGACGCGGCGAGCCGGGTAGTCCTTCGAGAACAGAAGCGCCTTGGCCTCGAAGTAGTCGTCGAAGGTGTGGTGATAGTCCAGGTGGTCCTGGGTGAGGTTCGTGAACGCCGTCACGGCGAAGTCGGTGTCCCAGGTGCGGCGCAGATCGAGCGCGTGCGAACTCACCTCCATGGCCACCACGGTGCAGCCCGCGTCGCGCATCCGTGCGAACAGCTTCTGCAGGTCGGGCGACTCCGGCGTGGTGCGCTCGGCGTGCTCCATGACGCCCGCGATCTTGTTGCCGACGGTGCCGATGACGCCGCAGCGGTTGCCGGCCACGCTCGCAATGTGCTCCACCAGGTAGGTCGTGGTGGTCTTGCCGTTGGTGCCCGTGATGCCCACGAGCGAGAAGGCCCGGGAGGGGTTGTCGTAGTAGTTCGCCGAGGCGTAGGCCATGGCCTTGCGCGAGTCGGAGACGACGACCTCGGTGACATCGGTGGCGTCGGCCAGGTACACCTTGCGCTCGGCCACCAGGGAGGTGGCCCCGCGGTCGATGGCGTCCTGGGCGAAGGAGTGGCCGTCGACGACGGTGCCGACGATGCAGAAGAACATATCGCCCGGCGCGACCTCGTCGCTGCGGAACGCCAGCCCTGCCACCTCCTCGTTCCCGTTGCCGATGATGGTGCAATCCATCCCTTGGAAGAGCTCTGAGCAGGTCTTGGTCATAACGGTATCGTTCCTCTAATTCGACGGCATCGAAGTAATGTTGTACTGCTTGACAGCGTTCTCCATTATATCGTTGAAGATCTGCGTGGTCTGGCGCATGGCGTAAACCTCGTTGGCTCCTACAAAACAAACTAAATTGCTTGACGAGTTGTCAATGAAGCCGCAGAAGCCGATATTGTACACTTCCTTCTTGTATCCGCCCTCTTCCGAGGCGATTTCCGCTGTGGACGTCTTGCCGCAGACCTCGTAGCCCTCGATGTCGGCGGCGGCTCCCGTGCCGTCGGTGACTACCGAGCGCAGCATCGAGCGCATATCGGCGAGCACCGTTTCGTCGACGCCCGTCTCCTCGCTTTCCCATTCGGCCACGTCCCCGCTCTGGGGCTTCGAGATGAGGAAGTGCGGGGTCACGAGCGTCCCATCGTTGGCGATGGCGCTGTAGAAGCGCGCCATCTGCAGCGGCGTCACCGCGATGCCCTGGCCGAAGCTCACGTTGTAGCCCGTGATCTTGGCCCAGTTGTCGAAGTCGAGCACGTTGCCGGCCGCCTCGCCGGGATAGTCCACGCCGGTGGATTCGGTGAAGTGGAAGCGCTTGATGTTGTCATAGAGCTTGTCGAAACCCGCCTGTTCCGTGGCCAGCGAGATGCCCACGTTCGACGAGTGATTCAGGATCTCGCGCAGCGAGTAGGTCTCGCCGTCGCGCTCGTGGGAGTCGGACACGTCGTAGTCGTCGGCGGAGATGGAGCTCGGGCAGAACATGGTGTCCTCGGGGCCCATCGTCCCCTGCTCCAGGATGGTGAGCGCCGAGACGGACTTGAAGGTGGAACCGGGCTCGTAGGCCTGGGTGATGGCCTTCACCGATTCGCTACCCACCTGCGACGAGGACATGTCGGCCGGGTTCATGTAGGGCAACGAGCACGCGGCGTAAATCTCGCCGGTGGCGGCATCCATGACGATGGACGAGCCCTCCTCGGTCTCCAGGTCCTTCACGCCCTCGGCGAGCGCCTGTTCCACGGTGTCCTGCAGCTTGATGTCGAGGGAGACCATGATGTCCTGGCCGTTGACGGCCGGCGTCTCCTCCTTCACACCGCCAGGAATGGGGAATCCCTGCTCGCCGCGCTCGGCGGTGTAGGTGCCCGGCGTGCCGGAGAGGATGTCGTTGTATTGCAGCTCGAGGCCGGTGATGCCCTCGCCGTCGACGTTGCAGTAGCCGATAACCTGGCCGCCGATGGCGCCGTTGGGGTACTCGCGGCGGGTGTCGGCGATGAAGTAGACGCCGTCGAGCTTGAGTTCTTTGACCTTATCGGCCACATCGACGTCGGCTTGGCGCTTGATGTAGACGAAGGTGGTGGAAGGGGTGGACAGAAGCTCGCGGTAGTCGGCCGCATCTCCCCCGAGCACCGAGGCCAGAGACGCCGCCTCGGCCGCCGCATCGGTCACCTCCACGGGGTTCGCGTAGATGGTGGTGGCCTCCACCGAGGTGGCCAGCACGATGCCGTTGCGGTCGTAGATGGTGCCGCGGCGCGGCGTCGTCTCGAAACTGACCGTGCGGGACTCCTCGGCCATGGCCGAGTACTGGTCCGATACGATGACCTGCAGAAACACCAAGCGCAGGAAGAACACGGCCGCTATGGCCGCGAAAACCAGCAGCAGCACCTTGGCGCGCCCGGAGACCGTCGGCATGGCCGCGTCGATGGCGGC
>OLNR01000730.1_pt1 | contig 24327 bp, 19 predicted proteins | sample 1672231 | NCBI WGS metagenome assembly OLNR01 (sample SAMEA3136662, study PRJEB25190) | human gut metagenome
CGGAGGCCACGGCTCGCCGACGGGAAACGGAGCGCGGCACCAATGCCGCGCGCATCCCGAGGATTTTCTTTTGACCGGCCGGCTGACGCCTTGATCATAGCGGCACGCGGAACCCGTCAACGCCCGCGCAGCGAAACCCGTGGTTTCGACGCGTTCTCATGACGGAACCCGCTACCATCGCTAGCGCTTTCGCTTGACCATCCGGTCAAAAGAAAAATATCCTAGAATGGAAGACAACGAAAGCAAGGAGGCGGGCAGGCCGGTCATCAGCATGTTCTTCGGAATCATCATCACCATGAACGCGGACGACCATGTTCCGCCGCACATCCACGCCAGATACCAAGGACATGAAGCGTCCTTCACCTTCGATGGCAATCTGCTCAAGGGAGACTTCCCGCGCAAGCAGCGCAAACTGGTCGAGGCATGGGTGCTGCTGCATGCCGAAGAGCTGGAGGCCGACTGGGAGCTGGCCTTCAACCTCGAGCACCCGTTCAGAATCGACCCGCTACGCTGACAAGGAGGCGACGGACATGACCATCGACTATTCAATCAAAGTGACCCAATGCGAGCCCATGCCGGGCTACAGGCTCAAGGTCACCTGTTCCGACGGCGCGACCGGAATCTTCGACATGTCCCGATACGTCGACCGTGGCATGTTCAAACCGCTCAAGGACCCGCAGACGTTCGACCGCGTGCGACTCGCGTTCGGCGTGCCCTCATGGCCCGGAGACATCGACATCGCCGCGGAACGCGTCCGCTCCGACATGCAAGTCATCTAGGAACCCGCGTGTCCCTGTCCCGACCGTCATCAAGACGGCCGGGGCTTTTTCATGCCCATATGCATGACGGACATGACGCGCCACCAACGACCCACCGGCCCCGCGATTTTTTCGCGGGGCCTTCTCATTTCCCGCGCTCCGAGTGTCCAAACCCGCCGCCGTTTCCACGACGGACGATTGGCGTAAGACACCGGCCATTCCCTCAAGGCCATGGGCGAAAGGAGCGAGGAGTGAACGCGATAATCCTTCACGGCATTCCGCAATCATGCCGTGCGAAATCGCTCCCAATCAATGAAATTGATATGGGAGTAGCAAGTGACGTGAACGTATATACGTTCACTCGATTCGCACCGCGAATCGGCTTGCTCGGGAGACCCAGACCCCATGGTCGAGCAAGCTCTCCAGACCGCTTCGCGGCATCACGGACGTGCCGTCCGCACACCTCCACGGGAGGTGCGAAATGAGCTGGGCGAACAAGCGCCGACGCACCGTGCAGAAGCTCGTCACGTTCACTCCCGACGAGTGGGAACGCGTCAATTCGCTGCACAAAAAGGTGAACAAGTACACGACAAGATACCGTTCGTTCACCGTGTTCGCACGCAAAATGCTGACCGATGGCGAGATCCGCGTCACCGAGATCAGGCCGCTGACAGACCCCGAGCCGCTCGCCAGAGAGATCGGCCGCATCGGCGTGAACGTCAACCAGATCGCCCACTGGGCCAACGCGAACGAGCACATCACCGCCGAGCAGGTGGCCGAGCTCCGCGCGTCGTTCGACCGCATCGAGCGTCTGCTCGGCGACCTGTTCGCCAACAAACGCACCGCCGGGAAGGACGTGTGAGCATGGCCGTAGTCAAGCTCGGCAAGCCCGTGAAATCGAATCTCGGCGGCCCCAACGGGGCGATGGCGTACATCATCGACCCCGCCAAGACCGACGGCGGAAGACTGGTCAGCTCCAACTACGAGCGGACCGGAACGGACTACGACGCGCTGGCTGATCCAATGCTCGAAGACAACGAGAACTCACCCAAAGGCATCCAAAAGAACAGCCGTCTGGCGTACCACATCAAGCTGAGCTTCAGTCCCGATGACCCCGTGACGCCCGAGCGGGTGCACGAACTCGGTGTGGAGTTTGCGCACCGCATCACCAGTGATGAATACAAGTTCGTGGTCGCCACACACACCGACCGCCACCACCTGCACGACCACATCATGGTGTGCGCCGCCTCCCGATACGGGAAGCATCTGAAGGCGGAACTACCCAAGGACATCATCGAACAGTGGCGCGTCATCGCCAACGAGATCAGCGAGAGGGAGGGGCTAAGCGTCATCTTCAACCCCGCCACCGAGCGGGTCGCACGCAAAATGCGCGGCGACGAAACCACGCCGAACGAAGACCCGACGACACAGGCACGCGACCCCAAACATGTCGAAGAGACTTCCGAACCGGGCACGGCGGCGACGGCGCGAACGACGCGACGGGCCGAAAACGAGGAGCCGATGGAGCGTCGCTACGGCATGTCGATGGAGGAGATCTACGCGTCCGCGAAGGGCCTGGGCGTCAAGGACCAGCTCCGCATGCTGATCGACCTGACCCTGGCCGGCGCGGAGAACTTCGAGGACTGGAGGAACATGCTCGACGTGCAGGGCGTGGACGTGACGGTCCGAGGACAGCACTTCACGTTCACCATGAAGGACACCGGCTTCAAGGTCCGAGACACGAAACTCGGCTCGGCGTACGACATGACGAACATCATGGCCGGACTGCAAAGCACGCCCGTCATCCCCATCACGTTCAACCGTCGGCTCGTCGCCAAACAGACCAGGAAGACGGTCACCGTGTGGCTGCCCGGCACCCACCGGAAGAAAAAGATCACGTTCGACGCGAAGCGTCTCGTGGACGACGGCGGATCCACGCTGCGCGCGTTCCTGCCCCTCCACCGCGACCAGATCATCCTCGACCCGTCCAACCGGTACGCCGGCAAGACCACCACCCACGGCCTCTACCAGTGGTTCGGCGAGCCCGCGAGCCGACTCGAACCACTGGCCTCGCCCGAACGGCTGCCCCTGCGCTACGGGGTAAGTCCCGCCCAGCAGCGCTACTACCAGGCACAGGCGCGACGCCTCGACCGGCTCGCCGGCGAGGCGAAGGCGCTGAACGCGGCGATCCGCTGGACCAGGCTCGCGGGCGGCGACAGCGCCAAGGGACTCAAGCTGCTGCGCGGAAAGGTCCGCGAATCGCACGACGAACTCCAGGCCGCCGTCATCGCGTTGCATGACGCGATCCAACAGGGAGACCCCGACCTCGTGGCCGAGACGCACGGCGAGATGGAACGTCGCGAGGCCCTGTGCGACCGGTACGAGGGCGAGCTGGCCGCCATCGAACGGGAGATCCACACGACCCGCGACCGCGAGCAAACGGAGACCGAGCAGCGCGAACAGCATCAGCACAAGCGTGGACGGTCCATCTGAACCGTCCCAGGAAACACCAACCGACAACAGAAAGGAAACCGCAATGCCAATCGAGGAACAGGCTGAGGAGAAGATCCAGAACGCCGTCCAGACCATCATCACCGGAGGCGCGAAGCTCATGCTCAGAATCCCCAAGGGCGTGGCCATGGCGCTGCTCCGTTCCGGCATGAAGCTCACCAAGACCGGCGTGCACGCCGCGGGCGAGGCCGTCAAGAACAAGATCGACAGCGGCGAGATGTCCGAGAAACGATTGCAAAGGAAGAAGGACGGCGACCTGCACGAGCTGCAACTCGACGACTCGACCATGCGCGAGGTACAGCACAGCCTCAAGACCGCCGGCATCGACTACCACCTCGAACGCACCGACCAAGGCCAGTTCATCCTGCACTTCGCCGGCAAGGACGAAGACCATGTCCGCCACGCAGTGCAACGCGCGTTCAAAGGCATGGGCCTGGACGTCACCGACGACGACTTCACCGTCGAGCAGACGGAACAGACCCGAAACGAGCCAGACCCCCCGGCGCGGGAGACCCCGGCCGAATCAGCCATGAAGCCCATGCCGACGCAGCGCATCGCCTGGGACTTCGTGGACCCGGAGGTCATGGAGATGGCCGCGAACAGCCTCGCCGCCCGGCATCCCGAACTCTCATGGGACAAGCTCATGGGCGACACAACATGCGACGAGCAGGCCGGCCGCGACTTCGCGGACCGGATCATCGGCAAGGCCGCCGCCGACCCGAGCCTGCGCGACGAGCTCGACGCCATCCTGCGCGACGACTACGGGCAGGGCGCGCAAACCCAGGAGCAGACACGCAGGCAGACGACCGAGCCGAACCGGGAGAAGCCGGCACCGGAGCCGGAAAGCGAACCGGAACCCGCGCCGGACGAAGCCCGGACACCGGCCACGCGACAGCAGACGCAGGCCAGGGCAGACAATCCCAGGCCGGCCGGCAAGGAGCGGAAACCGAAGCCGATCCGGTCGAAGAAGGCACTGCTCGAACGGTTCAAGACCCGGCTCAACGAGAACCTCGCCGAACAAAAGAACCACATGCCACCCACCCAGAACAGGGACCGCACGCCCCGCAAGGGCCGCTGAAAGGAAACCATAATGAACCAGCAGGAACAGGCGACGAAACACGCCGCGATCTTCCAGGACACCATCAACGGAACCAACGACCCGACCCCATGGCCGGTGACCATGTGGGCCTCGTCCGGCGACACGATATGGACGGCCGGCACTGCAAGGACGGCCGGCGAGGACTCGGTGGGCATGATCTACGATCCCGGCGACACCATCGTGCACCGGAACACAATCGCCGGCGACGTGACCCGCGCCACCGAATCCTTCGCCATCAGACCGGCGGACGGGCAGAGCCCGATGGACGCGATGCTCGCGGGCATCGAACAATGGAACCACCGCCATCCCGACCGGTGGGACACCGTGGCCACGCCGGGCCAGTACCGCATGACGGATCCGACGACGGGCCGGCAGCTCCCTATGGGATGGAGCGCCAGCCTCGCCGCCGCCGCGTCCGCGGCGGGACGGCTCGACCCCGACCTGCTCCAGGCCAGCCTCATGCAGAACGCGGTCGAGCACGAGCCGCGCCCCTGCGTGTTCTTCCTGGAGGATAACGGGTACGACCTCATGGTCTTCTCCTGGCATCGGAACCAGCAGGGACTGTTCGACGCGATGAGCTTCAAACACCTGCAATACGACGACCTGAGCATGCAGGTCACCACCATCAGCCACAGCGAGGACATGAGCGAGCCCTTCCCCGCCAAGACCATGAGCGACGGCGAACTGCTCACACAAAGCCGCGTCTACCGGGATGAATACCAGCACTGGCGCGAACAGGACGGCGGAACCGTCGCCCAGGGCATGACCGGCCGCGTCATGCGCAGCGGACTGCTCAAACCGGGACTGGAGCAGAAGCCGCTGCTGAATCTGAACGACGGTCGACGCGCCCCGGACTGGGACGAGTTCACCGACCAGGCCGCCATATCCATCCTCCAGGGCCAACCCATCTCGCCGACGCCCGCGCTCCCCCAGCAGGAGCAGCCGGAGCGGGACACCGACCCCACAGCCGTGACACAGACGCCGGCCCGGACGGCCGCGGCGACGAAGCAGGTCTGGCCGAACGCGTGGGTGGCGAACAGGCTCGCGCACACCTATATATTGCATGCGAAGGACGGACGCGACTGGCCGAAGATGATCGTCGGACTCCCCCGCGGCACCGCCATCGATGGCAAGGACCTGACCGGCTGGGCGACCGACATGTTCATGAGCGCGAAGAACCAGAGGCAGAAGAACGAGGGACGGGCCGTCAACATCAGGTTCAGACCCGGCACCCCGGTCGAGCTGTTCACCGGCCGCGGAGCGGAACGCCGCACCATGCAGGTCGACCCGCAGACGCTCGTCCAGGCGGTCATCGACGCGCAGAAACGCAACCGCGACGCCGAGAAGACGCTCGACACGGCATCGGTGGAGCTCGCCTCGAAGACCGTGGAGGAATCCTGGCCGCAGATCGAACGCATGCAGGGCCGGTTCACGGAATACCAGCGTGCCGGCACGTACAAGCCGTCCGTCGCAATGAAATGGGCGCGCAGACTCGTCGACCGGACCGCCGGAGAGGACGAGGGACGGTGGACCAACCGCCAACGCCGCCAGGCCGCCAGACTGCTCATCCAGGAACTCACCGGCACGCAGGATCCGACGCAGGCCAGAAGCAAAACAACGGATCGTCCGACCGTCGAACAGTACGTGCCGGAAGGCGGCAAAACGCCCGACGCCATAGGCGATGAGACACCCGCGCCGCCACGGAAAACAGAGACGGACATGGCGACGAAACAGCGGCAAGGCCCCATCGTTCCCGCCTCGCAATCCCCGGCCGCCGGTCCGGAACGACGGCACACGGACCTGAAGTCAACGCTCGACCGGTTCCGCACCAGGCTCAAGAAGAACCTCGACGGACTCAACGCAGACCCGCCCACCGCCGGCACCGATCGTAACCGCGGGCAGCGGAAAACCTTATAAGAAAGGAGAGAACCATGGTGAGAAAACGCCTATACGCGAAGCAGACCGCCTCGGTCGAATACGAGCAGATCGACCTGTTCAGCCTTCTCGAGGAGGAGCAGCGACAGGTCGACAGGACGGCGGAACAGGTGCGCGGATACGAGATAACGGTGGGCCACGCCGCGGTGCAACGACTCCGCGCACGCGGCGCGGACGACGAGACGATAGCCGCCGTGGCGGCCGAATACCGGGAGAACCGGCTCCGTGGACTCGGCCGACGGGACGCGCGGATCGCCGCCGAGAACAAGCTCGGCGTCGGTGCCGCCACGCCCGGCGAAACCACGCCGCAACCTGTGGTAAAACGTTTCACACAATCCTCCGGCACGGAAAACAACACTGAAGAAAGGAACAATGATGGACGAGATGACATGGACCGACCCGCAGCTCAAGGCGCGCTACGAGAGGAACCTCAAGGCGATGGAGCAGCGCCGGGCGGCGCATCCGGAACTGTTCAACAAGTGGGCGCTGCCGTACAAGGTGTTCACCCGCAGCAGCCTGCACGGGATCCAGAACATGCGCATCAACTGGCTGATGGACAACCATCCGCAGCGGTTCAGGGAGATGATGATGGCCAACGTGCTCGAGGAGCATCTGCGGGACATCGAGAGGCGGACGAGGGAACGCCAGGCGCAGATCATGGACCAGCTGATGGAGTCCAGGCACCTGCTCAACCGGACGGACTGCCTGAAGGCGGCACCCCAGATGACCGACCTGGACCGGCTCAACGGGATGAACGAGGCGCAAGCGGAGTCGATGAGCATGGCGATCCACGAGATCGTGGAAAGCTTCTAGCATCCCTCGACTCGCAACGCGCGCGTTCGCCCCGCGAACGCGCCGAAGCGAACATCGCCGCCATTCGGACACTCAAGACGCTCGATGGGAACGGCGACGAGCCTCTCTCCGCGGAGCAGACGGACACGCTGCGCGGATACTCGGGATGGGGCGGATGCGCGGACGCATTCTCCGACAAGCCCGAATGGGCCGACCTGAACGCCGAGATCCGCGAACTGCTCGACGACGATGAGTACACGCAGGCGCGCGCCTCCACACTGACCGCCTACTACACGCCCGGACCAGTGGTCAAGGCCATGTGGGACGCGCTCGACATCGGGTCCGCGCCCATCCAGGTGCTGGAACCCGGGTGCGGCACCGGCAATTTCATGGCCGGCATCCCCGAAAACATCAAAGCGAACGTGTCGGGCGTGGAACTCGATCCGATCAGCGCGCGCATCGCGGCCGCACTGAACCCGGACGCCACGATCCTCAACGCGGACCTCGCGGACTGCACCATCCATCCGGGATTCGACCTGACCATCGGCAACGTGCCCTATTCGGGCGACATCAGCCTCGACTACCGGACCACGGACGGCGGCACATCCCGCCTCCCCCTGCACGACTACTTCATCGAACGCTCGGTGGACGCGCTGCGGCCCGGCGGCGTCGCCATGCTGCTGACCAGCAGATACACGCTCGACAAACGCTCCGAGACCATGCGCGCCGACCTCGCGAGAAAGGCCGAGCTCGTCGGCGCAGTGCGCCTGCCGTCCTCGACGTTCGCCCGCCAGGCCGGCACCGAGGCCGTCACCGACGTGCTCGTTCTGCGCAGACGCGAACGGACGCTCGACCGCACGCCCGACGAGGCGTGGATCCACTCCAATCCGGTCGCCGTGCCCGGATACCAGGACGTGACCGTCAACGTCAACCAAGCGGTCGCCAACGACATGACCGCGCACGCGGTAGGCGACATCAGACCGGTGATCGGACGGTTCGGCGGCGACTTCGACGTCGTCTTCCAGGGCGACGCGGAACAGGTCGGCGAACGACTCCAAGAACTGCTCTCCACACAGATCACCCACGGCCCGGCGCTGTCGCTGGGCGAGGCGGAACCGGCCGGACGGGCGGAGATCACGGTCCGGCCGGCCCATGTGGCACCGTTCGAATACTCCGTCGACCAGCGCGGAGTGGTCTGGTACGGCGACGGCACCACCGTCACCGAGATAGCCCACGGCCAGGGCGACGAGGCGCGACGCCTGCGCGGCATGATCCGCCTGCGAGACCTGGCGCGCGAGCTCCAACGGCTCGAACTCGACCCCGCCCGCGTAGACGACCCGGACGTGGAAGCCAAGCGCGCCGAACTCGACCGGGCATACGACCGGTTCACGAGCGAGTTCGGACGACTGTGCGACCGCGCCAACCAACGCGCCTACAGCGGCGAGGAATCCGGCTGCCATCTCGTCATGGCGTTGGAGGAGACCGACGAAAAGGGAAGGTTCGCCGGCAAGGCGAAATGCCTCTCGCAACGGACCATCAGCCCGGTGCCGCCCATGCCCGACCATGCCGACAGCCTGGACGACGCGCTGGACATCAGTCTCGACCGCGCCGGCGGGGTCGACCTGGAACTCATCGCGCGCCTGGCCGACACCACCGTCGAGGAGGCCGAGACCGGTCTGGGCGACCGCATCATCCGTGACCCGGACACCGGCGAGGTCATGCCCGCCGAGGACTACCTCGCCGGAGACGTGGGGACGAAGCTCGACCACGTCACGGCCATGGCCGAACACCTCAGACGCCGGGCGGCACGCGAGGCCATGACGGAGTTCGCGGCATCCACCTACGCGACATCGGAGGACATGCCCGCCATAGAGCAGGCACGCGAATGGATCGACACCGCGGGAACGGACGTGTGGCGCAGCCTCACGGACCCGTACGCCGCCGAATCCTACAGGGATCCGACGCCGGTCATCGAACGCATCAACGACGGACGGCACGGATGGACCATGGGCTGGAACCGCAACCCGGAACTCGTCCTCGCCCTCGTCTGGCGGGCGGTGGAGGAACTGCCCGAGCGCCACTCACGCGTCACCCTCGAACGATCCGACACCGGAGAGCGGAAGCCGTGGCACGCGCCGGCATGGCACCGATCGCACGGCACCAGCCCACTGTGGGACGCATTGTGCTGGACATGGCGCGACGGCGACGCGCCACAGCACTACGCGCCGATCCTCGCCGACCGGCGCATGCCCGTCAGGGACCTCGCCCTGTTCGTCCACAAGATCGCCCACACCGACCGGCTCGAAACCGCCGACAAGACCGCGATCCTCTCCAACCTGTTCGAGAGCTATTCGGCCCACGACAAGCATGGCAGCACGATATGGACGGACACGACCATCGGCGCGATGGCACGCCGTCTCATGCCCGGCACCGACGACCCCACGCGGCTCGCCGAACGGCTCGCCACCGACATGTCGGTCAGCGAATGGATCTGGGGCATCGCCCGCGACCTGCCCGACCTGCGCCAGGGAGCGGCACACGACGCCTACGGCGCGCCGCCACGTGCCATCGACGCGCGCCCCGACGACTACCAGGCGTTCCGCGCACGCCGCGAGGAACAGCTCGGACAATGGCGGGAGCAGCCGGAGCACGCCGAGGCCGCGCGCGCCGACCAGACGGACGCGGAACGGCTCGAACACGTGGCCGATCTGCTGGAACGCGTACAGCCCACCCCGCTGGAGACCGAGCAGATCAAGGCGCCGCTGGGGGCCCCGTGGATCCCCGCCAGGGACGTCCACGACTTCATGATGGAGACGTTCAACGTGCGCGGCCACGGGCTCACGCCCGGCAAGCTCTCCCAGTACTCGGTCGACTGGATCCCCCAGCTCGGACAATGGCGCGTCGGCTACTCGGGCGGCGGCGACATCGACTACAAGGCAGCAAGGACGTACGGCACCGAGGACCGCAACCCGTTCCAACTGCTGGAGGCGTGCCTGGACAACGCGCAGATCACCGTCACCAAGGACTCCCCCACGGAGACCACGGCGTCCGGCAAGCCCAAACGGGTCAAGGACCAGAAGGCCACGATGGCCGCCATCGAGAAGGCCAACGCGATCCGCGACGCGTGGAACCAATGGGTGTTCAAGGACCCCGACCGCGCGCAAAGGCTCACCGCCCTGTACAACCGCAGATTCAACGGCATGCGGCCCCGCCACGTCGACGGATCCTACCTGACCACGCCCGGCATCGCCCACGGCGTCGCCCTGCGTCCGCATCAGAAGGACGCGGTGGCCCGCGCCCTGCGCAGCGACGAGGGCACCCTCATCGCGCACGTCGTCGGAGCCGGCAAGACGTTCGAGGGCGTCGCCCTCTCCCACGAGGCGAAACGTCTCGGCAAGGCGTCCAAGCCGATGCTCGTGGTCCCCAACCACCTCGTGGACCAGTGGGCCGGCGACGTGCTCAGGCTCTATCCGGCCGGACGGGTCCTCGTCATGGACAAGGACGCGCAACGCAACCCCGAATCGGTGAGACGCTTCTGGGGCCGGGTCGCCACCGGCGACTGGGATGCGGTGATCGTGCCGGAGAGCCGGTTCAGCCAGCTGCACGTCAGCAAGGAACGACGGCTGAGGAACATGCGCGCCCGCGTCGACGAGTTCGCCCAGGCCGTCGAGGCCGCCGCCAAGGCCAGGGGCGACAAGGACCCCACCGTCAAACGGCTGGAGGCGGCGCGCAAAAGCGCCGAGACCGCCATGCAGCGCCTGCGAGACGGCAAGGAGTCGCGCGACGACAAGGCACTGGCGGGCATCGAGTTCGAATCGCTTGGCGTGGACATGCTCATCGTCGACGAGGCCCACCACTTCAAGAACCTCGGCGTGCCCGTCGCATCCGCCGACCTGGGCATGCAACTGTCGTCCGCCGCGAAATGCGAGGACCTGCTCGACAAATGCGAATGGCTGCGCGAGGCCGGGCACGGAGGCAACATCGCGTTCATGACCGGCACGCCGGTCTCCAACTCCATGAGCGAGCTGTACAACATGCAGCGCTACCTCGCGCCCGGAACCCTCAAGGCCCAGGGCCTCGACACGTTCGCCGCATGGGCTGGCGCCTACGGCCAGGTAGTACCCACCGTGGAACTGAAGCCCGAAGGCAACGGATTCCAGGTCAAGCAAAGGTTCGCGCGCTTCCAGAACCTGCCCGAACTGATGAACGCGGTGAAGCAGTTCACCGACATGATCACCAACGACGACATCCAGCTGCCGCTGCCCGAACTGGAGCAGGTGCCCGTCCCCGTGCCCATCACCGACCGCCAGAAGAAGGAGATGGAGGAACTGTCCGACAGGGCCGACCTCGTGCGCGACGGCGACGTGCCGCCGGAGGTCGACAACCTCCTGCGGATCACTGGCGACGGGCGAAAGATCGCCCTCGACCCCAAGCTCCTCAAAGGCCACGAGAACGACCGCCCCCTGGAGAACGGCAAGATCCAGGCATGCGCCGAGAACGTCGCCCGGATCTGGCAGGAGGAGACGCCACGCCTGGGCACGCAGCTCGTCTTCTGCGACTCGAGCACGCCCGCGTCGGGCGGATGGAACGCCTACCAGGACCTCAAGGACCGCCTCATCCAATTGGGCGTGCCCGCCGAGCAGATAGCGTTCGTGCACGACGCCGGCGACAACCCCGCCAGACGCGAGCAACTGTTCGCCAAAGTCAGATCCGGCGAGATCCGCGTGCTGATGGGAAGCACCCAGAAGCTCGGCACCGGCACCAACGTGCAGGAACGCCTCGCCGCGATCCACGACCTCGACTGCCCATGGAGGCCCGCCGACCTGGAACAGCGCCTCGGCCGAATCCAGCGCCAGGGCAACACGTACGACCACGTGCGCGACTACCGGTACGTGACCGAGGGCACGTTCGACGCGTACAGCTACCAGACCGTGGAACGCAAGCAGCGGTTCATCAGCCAGCTCATGAGCTCGAAGAGCCCCGCCCGCGAGGCCGCGGACCTCGACGCCGACGTGGTGACCCTCGCCAACATCAAGGCGCTGGCCACCGGCGACCCCGACATCCAACGCCGCATGACATTGGAGAACGAGATCAACCAGCTGAAGCTCCTGCGCGCCTCATGGGCGCAGCAGAAGGCCGACACCCGCAGGGACATCAACCAGCAGCTCCAGCCACGCATCGAGGGGATCCGCCAGGCGATCCGCGAGAAGACCGACGACAAGCCGCTCGCGTCCAAGGCCCTGAGCATCCACCAGACCGCACGCATGAACGGCAAGTGGGAGGGCATGACCATCAACGGCCGGCCGGTCGGCGACCGGCAGACCGCATGCAGGCTCCTCCACCAGGCCGCCCACCAGGCGCACGACGGGGACACGATCGCCGAATACGACGGACTGCCCGTCATCGCACGCAGGGCGGCCACCACTGGACGGATCACCCTGGCCGTCAAGGCCGTCCACGAGCACGAATCCGGTACCGAGATGCCCGGACCCTACCTGACCGGACCTTCCAGCATCGTCAGCCAGCTCGACCGGATCGTCAAGAACATGGCCACCGACCCCGGCAAGCTCACGGAACGGCTGGCGGACGCCGAAAGGGAACTCGCCGCCGCGCAGGAGACGCTGGCCGAACCATTCGCCCACGAGGACGAGTACCGGCAAAAACAGGCAGAACTCGAACGGCTGACGTCCAAACCCGACGAACCCCGGGAGACGGAAAGTAGAGACCAGGAAACCAAGGAAAGGAGCGCAGGAATGCCATTGACAACGGAAAACGCCAGACGACTGCTCGAACAGGACCACGACGTCACCGAAGTCACCCAGGGCGGCAACGCCATGGGCCACTACCTCGAAGCGAGGCTCACGGACGGACGCGCCGTGCAGATCGACTTCCACGACAACCCCGCATGGAAAGACACGGACCGTCTGGCCGGCCGGATCGAGGTGTCCTACGCCAACCGGCCACAGGCGGAATGGCAATACGACGACAACGACATGGCCGACCGCGAACACACCGTCATCGACCCGGCCGACCCAGCCGCCGGGAAAACACTCGCCAAGGCGGTGGAGGGCTGGGAACGCGCGGGCGGCCTACACACGGCCCGCGCAGCCGGGACGAGCCATCTGGCCGCGAACCAGCCGCCGGAGGAATACGCCTACCGGTGGCGGAAGCCCGGGGACCCCGACAGGCACATCGCATACCTGAGCACCGCCTTCGACCGCGACCAGGCGATGAAGGCGAGGGAGGACGCCGGATACGTCGTGACGAAGGTCGATGAGGATCCGGCCGTGCTCTACGAGCAGCACCGTAAGGCGTCCTGCATGCGCGCGAGCCACATCCTGGAACGATACGAATCCCCCGACCAGGACGCAGTCAGAATCCTCCACGGCATCGTGGGCGAGGTCAACGCGCACGACCCCGAGAACGACATCGCCACCTACCTCGCCTACCCATCCGACAAGGCGGTCCAGATCGCCGGAGACGGCCTCACCTCCGCGGACATCGCGGAGAAACGCGAGATGGGCGGATGGGACCCGCGAAAGGACCCGCTCATGCGCATCAACGCGCAGGGCGACTGGACGGGCATCACCCAACAACAGGCCGACCAGATCGTCTGGGACAACCGCGATGAGATCCTCACCCGCGCGTCATACGACAGTGAACTGTCCACGTGGACGCTCCACCAGCTTGACCAGTTGAAGGAGCCCCAGCCGGCCCAAAGCCTGGACCGTGACCGGCCGGAACCGGATCACAAGGCGCCCGCACAGGCCGATTCCACGACGAAGCGTCACGGGCCAAGACTGTAGTCCTCTCCAGCCACGGGGTGGCGCGCTTTCCGCGCCACCCCGCATTCATTCCATACGAAGGAGCAGAAGACACGCATGACAACAGAAACAAACGACCAGCCGGAACCCATCATCTGGTTCGAGGGCACACTCATCAGCAGCCCACGGCAAAACAGAAGCGCGGAAGACTGGCTGCTTGAAACCATGGCCATGGGAACAGCCACGAGGAAAATCACCATCCACGCCAGCGGCAGGGAGCATTCGGAGAACATCCGCGACCACGCGCGCAAGGGATCCCGCCTCATGGTCAAAGGCACCGCGGGCGACGAAGGATCAGGCATCGACATCGAAGCCACAAGCCTCGCGTTCGATCCCAGCCATGACGAACCGGACGGGAATCGATGACACGGACCACCACCGTCAGCGGCATCAGACCGGACAAGGCCGGCGACGGCGAATGGATCGACATCAACGGCCACGTCGGCCGACTCATGTCCACGCTCATGGCAGACGGCCGGCCATTCAGCATCGACGTCACGCCGGGCGGCATGACCACCGTCACGCCCCTCCCACCCCCGAAGGACGCGGAAGCGGCCGGCGGCGACGCCCAGGCCGAAACGGAGCCGGCCGACGGGAGGATCACCAGCAGGAAGACGCTGTACGACCGGTTCCGCGCCAGGCTCAAGGAGAACCTCGCCGAAAGAAAACAATAGAAAGGAACAATCATGGAACAAGCAAGAGGAATCATCGTCAAGACGCTGACCATCCTCGCGGGATTCTGGATCGCCGACCTCGCGGCCGCCCGCGTCCAGGCCGGCCTCGCCGCCGGCGAAAGCATCGAACGGATCATGGACGGCATGACGACCATGCTCCAGCATCCGCTCGCCCTGGGATTCGACCGGGCCAGCCTCCTATGCGGACTGGGCGGCGCGTGCGCCGTCGGCCTGTTCCACCTCTACCGGTGGAGCATGAAACGCAACTGGCGCGACGGCGAGGAATACGGCTCCGCACGCTGGTCCACCAGCCGGGAGATGGCCCCATACACCGACAACGACACCCGTCAGAACCTCCAGATGACGGCCACCGAGGGCCTGAGCCTCGACGCCCCGGCCACGCGCCGCAACCTCAACACCGTCGTGATCGGCGGCTCCGGCTCCGGCAAGACCGCCACCCACGTCATCCCCAACATCCTCAAGGGCAGCATGAACTACGCCTGCACCGACCCGAAGGGCGAGCTCTACGCGAAGACCGGCGGAGACTTGGAGAAGATGGGCTACACGGTCAAACAGCTCGACCTGGTGGACCTGACCAGCGAGACGAAATTCAACCCCATGCGCTACATCGACCCCACGAAACCCGACGTGGCGATCATGCGCCTGGTCACCAACATCATGGACAACACCAACGGCTCCACACCCAAGGAGCACCAGACCGACGACTTCTGGACCAAATCCGAACGCAGCCTGCTGACCGCGCTCACCGCGTTCGTCTACTACCTGCCCGACGACATCCTCAAGGACTGCCTGCACATCGACGCCGGCCAGACCCTCAACGCGGTCGCCGACATGCGCGACCTGCTCGAAGCCAGCGAACAGGACGAGACCAAGGAAAGCCAGGTCGACGCCGTCGCCCGGACCGCCACTGAAATATACGAGGAGACCCGCGCCGAATGGGAACGCGAGGACGCGGACCACGACGACCCGGACCTGCGCGAGGCATGGCGTCTCGCCCAGGGCCTGAAGTTCGCGGCCCGCCAGTACCGGCCCTTCACCCAGGGCGCGGGAGAGACCAAGAAGGGCATCATCATCAGCCTCGGCGTGCGTCTCGCCCCATTGACAGTCGGCCCGGTCCGGGAGATCCTCTCCGACGACAACCTCGGTATCGACCGGATCGGCGGATACGCGGACGAGCACAAGGGCGGATACAGGCATCCCAACGGGAAGACGGCCATATTCCTCGCCCTGCCCGACGAGGACCCGACATTCAACTTTTTGGCCGCGATCTTCTACCAATGCCTGTTCGACAGCATCATCCGCCGCTGCCGCACCTACCCCGGCGAATGCCTCGCCACGCCATTGCACTGCTTCCTCGATGAGTTCGCCAACGTGGGACGCATCCCCAACTTCGACAAGCTCATCGCCACGATCCGCTCGCGCAAGGTCAGCGTCAGTATCATCCTCCAGACCATCGCCCAGCTCAAGACGATGTACAAGGACTCGTGGGAGACCATCGTAGGCAACTGTGACTCGGTGCTGTTCCTCGGCGGCAACGAGCAGTCCACCACTGAATGGCTCAGCAAGCTGCTCGGCAAGGAGACCATCGACATCCGCACCACCAGCGACTCGAAGGGCGTGTCCGGCAGCCATACCACCAACTACCAGCGCACCGGCCGCGAACTCCTCACACCCGACGAGCTCGCGCAATTGGACAACGACAAATGCATCTACAACCTGCGAGGACTGCACCCGTTCCTCAGCCGCAAGGCATGGCCCGGAACCGCCATCGCCAGACCGAAATCCACGCTCAGGCACTCCAAAGAATGGAAGGCAGCGGCATGAAGCCAATCACAACCCCGGATCGCTGCCGGGCAAGCCGGTGCCCCCGTCTGATGGCGTGGGCACGGACCATCCCGGCGAGGCTCCGCCCGTATTGGTGGAGGACGACGAGCCTCCCGAAGACGGGCGTCGTCCGGATCCGGAACCGGAACCGGAACTTCCTTGGGAATATGAGGGCGTTTGCCGCTGTGGAGCTGATTGGGATTGCGATGCCTGGGCCTGCTGCTGCGCGGCGGCAGCCGCGGCTGCTTCCTGTTCTGCCTTGGCCTTCGCCTCCGCGTCGGCCTTCTCCTTCGCCGCCTTCGATTCGTTGACCTCTTTCACGGCTTTTGCGATGGCGTCCGCGTCGCGTTTTTTGATGGCGTCCAGCAGGCTTGCGCGGGTCTTGTCGTCCGCCACCTTGCCGTCGGTCTGCTTGTACAGCGCGTTCGCGTCGTCCACGGTCTTGTCGAGTTTGCTGTCGGTGACGGCCTTGGCCGCGGTCTTGAGGTCGGTGAGACGGTTCTTGAGCTCTTTGGTCGTTCTGCGCAGCGCCGCAGTGGTCCTGTCCACGTCGGATGTGACGGCGTCGGGCGCGCAGGAACCCTTGATGGTGGACGTCTTTGCGTCCAGGAGCCGATTCAACGCATCAAGCGTCTTGGGATCCGCGACTTGGCCGCGACTGGTGTCCTTCAATAGTCTGGAGGCTTTGGCCGTGGTCCTGTCCAGGTCGGACTGGATGGTCTTGCGTGTCGCTTCGGCCGAGTCGCATGCGCTGATTGCGGTCTCATGCGCCTCTTGCCGCATGGCGGCGGCACGGCGGTTTTTGATTTGCAGTCCCATCCAGGACACGGCGATGAGGCTCGCGGTCATGACGATCGCGACGAGCGCTTTCCCGACCGGGAAGACGCCTTCAGATCGTCGGGGTCGGCCGAGTAGGCGACGGCCGACCCCGACGATTCTGCTTCCGGTATTGGAGGGATGTCCGCCGTATCCGATTCCAAGTCGGCGATTCGTTCGAGTGCGGCAAAATCGTCGTCGGCGTCCTTCAGGGCCTTCTCCGCGGAATCGTCGGGAGGAGACTGCTCCGCCGGCGTAGACACGGGTTCCTGCCCCGGCTCGTCTTCCGGCGGCAGCGGCGCGGATGGTATGGCGACGCGACGGCGGCCGCGCATGGACGCGGGCGGCAGCGGCGCGGCACCGGCCGTGTCAAAGCCTTGCTCCTGCGCGGTATGCCACCATTCGGCGAGCTCCGGCCACGCGTGTGGATGTTCGGCGATTAGGCGCATCCATGGACGCCAACCGGGCTCGTTGGCCATGGCGTACAGCTGGTCGACCGTAAGCTTGGGGCTGAGAATCGGCTCACCCGTCTTCCTGTCGAGCCTGGTCATTCCTCTCCGCCCTCGTCTTTGATGAGGACTGGCTGATCCTGTTCGTTTGCCTTCATCACTTTTGTTCCTCTGGTTTGCCTTCATGCACCCGGTATCCGCCTTCCAATGGGCCCTTGACCGCCGCGCATCGCCAGCCGTCGTCAGTGAGCGTGTAGTCAAGCACCCAGGATGCCTCCAGCCCGGTGGATACGGCGCATGTCGCCACCCGCCGCCCCGTGGACACGGGGAAGCCGGTGAACTCGGTCTCGGGCAATGGCTGCGGGGCTATGGATGATGCCGGTATGTCGAGGCCGGCGGCATCCGGCGTGAAGTATTCGCCTTCGAGTTGGCCTCGTTCGCCGCCCATGTAGACGCCGAGCGCTTTCGGCGCGAGGTCGGCGCACGGATCATCCTCCGTCGGCGTCGCCGGCTCGGTCTCTTCGTCTCCAGCCGTTTTTTGTCCGGGTTCGGTTTTCGTTCGCGGCCGGGCGACGGTGCTTTGCGTGTCCTCCGCGGTTCCGTTGCCGGCGCATATCACCGCGACGTTTCCTCCCAGGATGAGGAGCGCGACCGCAAATCCCGTCGCGGCGATGATCCTGTTCCTCTTTGGTTCCATGCTTGGTTTTCCTTTCAGTGGATGTAGCGGACGCCATTTCCGGCTGCGGCCAGTTGGGAGGCGCTGATTTCGCGTGTGGATACGACGCCGAGGCCAAGCGCGTTGGACTCGCTGATCAGGATCGACCCGTCCCCGCGGACCTCCTCGACCATGGCGACATGCCCGTAGTCGGCGGACGCGCCCAATACTCCCGGTTGGAACACGATGACGCTGCCGGCGGATGGGGAGCCGTCCACCGTGTAGCCGGCCGACGCCGCGGAACCTGCCCATGTGGCGGCGTTGCCCCACCCTGGTATCGGTTTTCCTATGTCGGCTCTTCTGGTCGCGGCCCACCAGGTGCACTGCCCCCATGGGTATCTCGTGTCCGGCGTGATGCCGGCCGTGGACACGATGCCGCCGGAGACCGTCAGTTTCGGTTCGAGGGAGCCGACCGTGCCACCCTCGGCGGTCCCCGTTGCGGTGTATTTGGTCGCTGCGAGTTCCTTGATCCGCCGCACATAGTTGATGGTTTCCTCGAAGGGCGGCACCATGCCGTATCTGAGCACGCTGCCGAGGCCAGCGTTGTACGCCGCGAGGGTCAGCTCCAACGTGTCGCCGGTCAGTTTCCCGGACTTCTTGGCCGTCTCGACCTGCGAGGCGAGGACGCACATGTAGTTGCCCTGGCTCCAGATCGCGTCGTGCGGGTTCCAGATGTCGGCCTTGCCGTCTCCGTCGCCGTCCTTGCCCGCGGACGCCCATGTGGACGGCATGAACTGTGCGATGCCCTGCGCTCCGGCGGAGCTGCCGGCCTTCGGATTCCAATTGGACTCCTGGTCGATCTGGGCGGCGATGATGCTCGGCGTGACGACCTGGCAGATGGATCCGGCGCGGATCACGTCGGACTCGTATTCCGCGGGCACGCCCGAGACCGTGGATTCGCTGGCGTTGGATCCGAGGAACGCGCCCATGACGGCCAGGAGCACGCCGAGCACCGCGAGCATGGCCGCGATGACGGGCAGGATGGGAAGGCTGATGGAGGCGGCTCCCGCGATGACGCGGGACGCGGCCATGCGCACGAAGTTCGCGGCGACGCGGGCGGCACGCACGGCGGCCTGTCCGGTGGCTTGAACGTCGCGCGCCGCCTTGACGGGCGCGCGGCGGTGCCGCCAGATGAATTTGGCCGACGAGTTGACACCTTTCACGCCCGCGCGTGCCGCTTTGAAGGACAGGTCGCGTGTGGCGCTTCCCAGCTTGGACGCGAAGTCGTCGTCGGCAGCGGTGAGCCTCGCGCCGGCTTCGTCCATCCAGCCCATGCCGGTGGATCCCATCTGTTTGACGCTCCGGCCGGCTTTTCCAAGGCCTGTGCCTATGTGCTTGCCGATCCGCTTGCTCGCTTTGCCTTTCGCGGCGAACTTGCCGATCTTCTCGCTGGGCTTCGCCTCGGACAGCGCCTTGGGTTTGCCGGCCGTCTTGCGCATTCCCTTGCCCGACCGCAGGGCGCGTTTGCCGCGGTTCATGATGCGCCGCGCCTTGCCGGCCGTCCAGCCCACGCCGTGCATGGTGGAGGACATGCCGTACATGCCGGCGCGTCCCGCCATCTCGGCGGCGGTGTGGCCCATGGAATCGGCGATGTCGGTCCGGTCCGAGCCGAACTGCGCGGCGCTGGACACCACGCCGGTGGCCGCGCGTCCGATGCGGGCGCGTGTGCCTCCGGCGTGGTGGGCTTGGGTTCCGCTCATGCGTTTACTTTCCTTCCTGGAAGGTCGTGGAGTACAGCCGGTAGAGGTCGCCGCCCGCGGGGATGCGCCCGTCGAACGGCACGTAGGCGCTGCCGATCTTCATGAGTCCCTGGCCGGGCAGCACGCCGGTGAAGTACTGGCGCTGCTCCTCGCTCAGGGTCAGCAGCTCGCACAACGCGTCCGCGTCGGTGCTGTTCTGGCTCAGGAGCATGAGGAAATCGCTGTTGGACAGCATCTCTCGCGCGTCCTGGAGGTCGAGGATCTCCTCGACGTTCTGCGTGATGCCGGTGACGCCGAGCCCGTATTTGCGGGCGCGCTTGTAGATGTCCTTGAACTGGGCGGCGGCGTACTGGTTGGAGAAGAAGCGGTGGAACTCGTCGACGTACAGCCAGGTGCGCCGCCCGTTGGCCTTGTTGCGGATGACGCGGTTCCACACCTGGTCGATGACGACCATCATGCCGAACGTCCTGAGCTCGCCGGACAGGCCGGACACGTCGAACACGGTGAACCGGTTGGACAGGTCCACGTTGGTCTGGCCGTTGAAGCCGCTCATGGAGCCGGTGATGTACGGGTTGAGCGCATCGGCGAGGTACCGGCTCACCTGGTCGCCGCCCGCCTGCAATTCGTCGTGCAGGTCCTGCAATGTGGGCTGGACCACTCCCCCGCCCTGGTTGCGGTAACGCGTGTACAGGTTGCTGACGCACTGGTCGACGAGTCCCTTCTGGAGCGGGTCGAGGCCGTCGATGCCGCCGATGAGCGCGCCGATCATGGAGACCACGTTGTTGGTCTTGTCCTTGACGGGGTCGGAGGCCGAGTCGTCCTCCAGGACGATGTCCATCGGGTTGACGCGCGTGCCGGTGCCGGCGCTGATCTGGATGATCTGTCCGCCGAACGCGGCCGCGAGGGCGAGGTATTCGCGTTCCGGGTCGATGACGATCACCTCGTCGTCACGGTTGAGGAACATGCCGGCGATCTCCTGTTTGACGGTGAAGGATTTGCCGCCGCCGGACGTGCCGAGCACGAATCCGTTGGAGTTCATGTGGCTGCGCCGGTCCGCGAGGATCGGGTTGCCGCTCCGGGCGTTCGACCCGTAGAACAGGCCGTGCGGCTCGAACACCTCCTGCGTGGTGAACGGGATGAGGATGGCCGCGCTGTTCGTGGTCAGGGTCCGCTTCATGGGCAGAGGGTTGTTGCCCAGCGGCAGCTCGGCCGTCAGTCCCTCCATCTGCATGAACTTGAGGCTCTCGGCCGTGCAGGACTGCGCGTTGACCTTGGCCTTCACGTTCCTGCACGCGACCTCCAGCTCCTCCTGGCTTGCCGCGGACACGCCGATCACGATGATCGAGTCCACGAGCCTCTGGTTGGTGGAGCGCAGCTCGTCGCGCAGCTGGCCAAGCTGTTCCTGCTGGTCGGCGAGGTCGTCGGGAAGGTCGTCGGGGTCGAGGCCCTGCTTGCGGTTCTTGCGCCGCTGGTCCATGATCTGCATCTTGACCTCGGCGTTCTTGCGGCGCACGAGCGTCACGCTTTCGCCGCGGTCCATGGGCGCCAGGTGGATGCTCACGTCGACGCGGGCGCGCAGGCCGGTCAGGTCGTTGACCAGCTGGTCGGACAGTTCCGGCGGCAGGTTGGACACCCACATGGTGCGGTGCAGGTATTTCGAGTCCAGGGATTCGATGTCGAGCATGGTCGGGTTGCGCGCGTCGATGCTCCACGGACACACGAGGTCCTTGGTGTCGGGCCTGCCGGGCTGATGCTCGAACCAGCGTTCGTCGAACCGGAACTCCTCGCCGGGCCGGAGCACCTCGGCCATGAGGCGCAGCCGGTGCTCGCGGTCGAGTCGGGTGGCCTTGCATGCGTCGATGGAGCGCATCTGGCTGACGAGGTTGTTGCACAGGGCGTTCAAGCTCGCGACGGCGGCCTGCTCGTCGCTTTCGCAGACGGTGACGGTCAGGGTCTTGACGGTGCTGGTGTTGCGGCTGACGGATTCGAGTTTGCCTTGGGCGAGGCGGTTGTAGTCGAGCCTGTAGTGGTCGAGGCTGTCGCCGGTCTCGTCCATCATCACGTCGGCGAGGATCTCGCGTACGCCGCGTGAGCGCGTGTAGGAGGCGATCTGCACGCTTTGCCCGGCCTCGAAGCTGTTGATGAGCTTGGCCCACCGGTCGATGATCTCCATCTGATGGGATTCCGGGCTCAGCTGGTAGTTGATGTCCTGGAAGAGGATGGTGGCGCTCCACCGTCCGTCGCCCAGGCTGGCGATCCCGTTGCGCAGCATCGCGTCGTAGCCGATGAGCTGCTTGACGCCCTTCGGCAGACGCGTCGCCTTCTTTCTCCGCGCCTTCGCCCTGGCTTCGGCACCGCCTTCGGCCGGCGCGGCCACCGGGAGTTTCTTCTTTCCGAACATTCCTCACCTTTCCTTGATCGTTGGCTTCGCGCCGGTGCGGTATGGTCTTCCCGGACCGTCGAGCAGGTAGACCTCGCGCTGCGTGTAGTGGCGCAGGATGTATTTCAGGTATTTCTCGGGCATGAGGCCCTTTGGCCTCACCCATCCCCATACGGCTATGGGCAGGCCGGGCGGGAAGATCAGGTACATGGCGAGGTTGGGGTCCATGCCCAGACCGAGCCACAGTCCGACGTATCCTCCCCCGCACACGATGGCGAGGATGACGGCGGCGAGGCACTGCCTCCAGCTCATTCCCATGAACACCTTCGATTCGATGGTGGTCAGTTCCCTGTAGACGGGCATCTGCAACGCCATGATGTTTGCTTCCTTTCGTGGATTGCGTTGTGTTTCATTCGCCGCCGAAGAGCTTCTTGGCGACGGAGTTGGCCGCCATGACGATGCCGATGAGCATGACGCTCGCCAGGAGCAGGCCGGTGAAGTTGTCCATCACCCAGCCGGAGAGGCTGTCGCCGTCCTTGAACTTGCTCGGGTTGAGCGTGCCGCCCACGAGCGTGCGGTACATGAGGATCGCCAGATACAGGGTCGCGCATTGGAACACCAGAGACGCGTACTGTTTGAAGTAGTTGATACCCCACTGGCGGGTCTCCTCCTGGGCGATGAAAGCGATCGGCAGCGGGTTGAACGCGGTGAGCATGTATATCTGCACGAAACGCAGGAGGATGACGACGGTGACGACGATGGTCGCGCCCTTGGAGACGAGGAACGGGATGAGCAGCAGGATCAGGCACGGTATCTGGCCCATCCAGCCGGCGGAGTCTATGGCGTCGCGCATGCTGTCGCCAAGGCCGAGGCCCGACGACGCGCCGGTGGTGGGCGCCGCCGAATGGATGCCGCCGAGCACGCTGTCGCCGATCTCGTCGATGGCCTGGAGCATGAGCTCGCTGTGCTGGGCCGCGGTGAACACGAGCGTGAGCTTGAACATCGCCATGGCGACGAGCTTGACGCCCAGCTCTCGGTCGCCGTCCGCCCGGGTGCTGACCCTGGCGAGTTCCAGGACGCACATGATCGCCAGTATCGTGCTGGCTATGGGTTTGACCGCCGAGCGGGCGACGGTCAGGCTCAGCTGGTACATGCCCGCGTTGTATTCGGCGGGGGTCTTCAGCAGGTCGGCCACGAGGTCGTCGCCGACGCCGGACCCTATCGAGTTGAGGATACCGACGATGAAATCGACCATGCGTGGCCTCCCGTCTACAGGGCGATGTTGGAGAACAGGGCCGCGGCCGCGATGATCAGGCCGCCGCCGACGACCTGCCAGACGCCCGACTGGGTGGCGGGGCCGTTCTGGTCCTTCAGCCCTCCGGCCAGGGTGATGACGCCCCACACGGCCCACAGGCCGCCGCCGATGATGGCGAACTGGCTGAAGAGCTGCAACGCGCTGGTGACGACGCTGCCGCTGTCTGCCGCGATGGTGATTCCGTACATGATGTTTTCCTTTCGATGTTTTGGATGACATGACCACGGTATGGCCGTCGAGAAGGCTCCGGTTTGGACGTTCCCGACGAACCCGAAGAGGCTCGGACGATGGTATGGAAAAGGGCCCGCCGACCGTTCGCCGGTGTGGCCGGGTCCCGCCGCCGCGCGCCGGGTTTCGAGTGCCATGGTTCCCGTCCGGCGTTCCGCGGGCCGCGGAACATGGAAACGGACGGCATCATGCGAAAGGAAGACGGACCGATCCGCCACAAGGAGATTTTCAAGGAGTCGGACGGTCCGGTGCGCAAGGGAACGGGGTGGCCGGCCGGATCCGACCT
>OLNR01000735.1_pt1 | contig 24266 bp, 20 predicted proteins | sample 1672231 | NCBI WGS metagenome assembly OLNR01 (sample SAMEA3136662, study PRJEB25190) | human gut metagenome
CTGGTTTGTCTTCTACGGTCAGGAAACAAGTCCGGATGGAAGTACTGCTTTTTTTCCTAAAAGTTTCTCCATCTTTTTTCTTGCCGTATTGTTAATTCTTACTTTGTCATCTTTTGTTACGCATAGATCTGGAAACATGACACACCACCAGTTATGTCCTTTTGCCTCTCCAAGATCAATTCTTAATGCATCGTAGATTCCTTCTGGAAATGTATATTGTCCGTAAGTTTTCTCTGGGAATTTTTCCTGTACAAAATGTACTTTTACCTTTTGTATAACTCCCTCTTTCTTTAATATTTCCTGTGCCGTATTTTTTATACTATCTTTTTGTTTTTTTAGGATGTCAAATGCTTCCTCTTTTGTATCTGCCTTATCCATCATCTGACTGACTTTGCTGATCACAGCATCTCTTACTTTTAATTTACACGCCTGATCAAAGCTGCTGTCACTGTTTGCTCTGACATGGAAACGGATCAGATTATTTTTTAAATTTTGCTGTATTTTGTTTTGTTGTATTTTATGAAAAGTATATCTTTGCCATATCATGATGCTTCCAGCAATTATGATAAAGAAAAGACATCCTCTGATCATGTTTTTTTTGTTCATGCTCAAAGGATGCCCTACTTACTTGTTTTTATTCATCATCATTTTATAATTGTCTGAAATTTCATACAAAAATATTTGTATTTTCTTAAAATTCTGGCTTGACGAATCTTATCAGTTATAGTAACCTAATACCCATGAGGTCATATGACTGACGGAGCACGTGGAATCAACCACATGGGAGTATGATCATTAATCGCCGGCCGTCTGGGCAATCTTGTCTGGACGTGCGGCGTTTTTTAGTTTGTTACTACATTTTAGACAGAATGAAACATCTGTCAGCCCTAAAAAATCACTCAATTTTTCTCTTTTTTAAATTTTTCACTTAACACGCTCCACCGTCCAGATTTATATTTGTAATAAAAAAAGAATCCTGTTATTTTTAGGATTCTTTTTTATACTATTTAAATCTTACAGATCTTCTACGATCTGCTCAACTGTCAATCGATTCTTCTTAAGCAATTCCTTCACATCATAGCGATCTAGCAATTCTTTCTTAACTCCATAATTCAATACTTTCATATCAGAATTACCATAAAATCTTGCAATCTTCTCGCCAAATCCACCTTCTAAGAATCCATCTTCTAATGTGATCACTACATCATGATCTTTCTTAAGACCTTCTAATAATGCTTCATCAATTCCTGTAATATAATATGGATTGATCACAGTTGCTTTTGTTCCTGTCTTTTCTTCTACTGCTTTCGCAACTTCACATCCCATGTTGTAGAATGTTCCAAGTCCGATGATCGCAACTTTGCTTCCTTTTTGTGTTACTTCATATTTATTTAACTGGCTGAAATCTTTTGTTACTTCTTTGCCATCTGAGATCATTTCCCCTCCTGGCAGTTTGATCGCTACTGGATACTGGTCCTGATCGATACTCCAGTCTAACATTGCCAGATATTCTTCTTTTGTTGTTGGGGCAAGATATACCAGATTCGGAATATTGCTCATCATTGGAATATCCTGTAATCCAAGATGTGTTATATCATTCATTCCATATACGGATCCCCAGAATGTAACGATCGTTGCTGGATTGCTGTCAATGCAGAGATCCTGTGTGATCTGGTCATATGTTCTCTGTACGAATGTTGAATATACTCCATAAACTGGTTTTCCACCACCTGCTGCGATTCCGGCTGCCATTGCCATTGCTGTTTCTTCTGCGATTCCAACATCAATAAACTGTTTTCCAGCTTCCTTACGTTTGTCTTCTGTGAATCCCATAACGGTTGGTGTTGCTGATGTGATAGCTACTACCTTTTTGTCTTCTCTCATTTTCTTTAAGAGATAATCTGCTGTTACACTTGAGAAATCTTCTCCTTCAAATGAATATAAAGGTTTTCCTGTTTCCACATCAAATGGAGCACAGTAATGCCAGTCTTCTTTATGTTCTTCGGCTAATTTATATCCTTTTCCTTTTTGCGTATTAATATGAACGACAACTGCTTTTTTTGTATCTTTGACCTGTTTGAATGCTTTGATCAGATCAGCAATTTTATTTCCTTCTTTGACATAAATATAATCTAATCCCATGGCTTTGAAAAGATTGCATTCTGCTTCCCCATTTGTTTCACGAAGTTCTTTTAAATTTTCATATAATCCACCATGATTTTCTGCGATCGACATATCATTGTCATTGACTATGATAATTAGATTTCCACCTAATTCTGCTGCGTAATCAAGTCCTTCTAAAGCTTCCCCTCCACTTAAAGATCCATCACCGATCACTGCGATCACATTTTCATCTTCTTCTTTTAAATCTCTTGCTTTGGCAAGTCCTAATGCAAGACTTACAGAAGTTGATGTATGGCCGATCGTAAAATGATCATGTTCACTTTCTCCTGGATTACTGTATCCTGATACATCATCATAATGTTCTTCGTATAAGAATGCATCTTTACGACCAGTTAACATCTTGTGTGGGTAAGACTGATGAGAAACGTCATATACGATCTTATCTTTTGGTGATTCAAATACATAATGCATAGCGATCGTTGCTTCTACCATACCAAAGTTTGGCCCAAAGTGGCCTCCATGCTTACTTAATTTTTCTAATAATGCCTTACGAATCTCTTCGGCAAGGACATTTAACTGCTCATCGGATAATTTTTTGACATCTTCTGGTCCATTGATATTTTCAATATACATGCTCTTTCTCCTTATCTGATTTTTATTCGTTTTTTTATTATATAAGTTGGAGTACACTCTAAGTCAAGATTTTTTATCTTTTCGAAATAGTAATTTAATGTTAAAATAATAACATACACTGAGCAAATAAATACTAAGAGGTGATACTTTGAAGAAAAAACTTACAATCCTTTGTGCTGTTGCAGTCATGATCTGCACATGCCTGACTGGATGTGGGGTTAATGCCGGGAAGATCCGTTTTGGGTCTGCTGGTATTGGTGGTACTTATCAGGTTTTTGGTGATACTTTTGCAAACCTTGTCACATCCAAAAGCAAAAACTATAATATCGAAGTAAAAACAACTGCTGGTTCCGCGGCGAACCTTCGTCTGTTGTCAAAAGATTATATCCAGATGGCAGTTGCCCAAATGGATTTGATCAATGATGCATATGAGCGCACTGGTATTTTTGAAAATGATAAAAAATATCAAGGATATAGTGCCATTGCTTCGCTTTATACTGAAGCGTGTCAGATTGTCGTACCTGCTGATTCATCAATCCATTCTATTGAAGATCTGGAAGGAAAGAAAGTCAGTATTGGTGAGGAAGAATCTGGAACAGAACAGAATGCTATACAGATCTTAAGTGCTTACGGATTAAATGAAAAGCTTGTTGATGAAGTAAATCTTGATTACACAAACGCCGCAAAGAAATTGAATTCTGGTGATATTGATGCTCTTTTCTGTACCGCTGGAGTACAGACAACTGTGATCAACGAATTAGCAAAGCAACGTAAGATCCGTCTTATCAGCCTTGACCAGAAAGGTATTGATCGTCTGAAGAAGTCTTATAAGTTTTACACAGAATACTCAATTCCTGCAAATACTTATACTGATCAGACTCAGCCTGTAAAAACTGTCGGTGTTAAAGCGGTACTTCTTGCAAGTGACAAGTTGTCTGAAGATACGGTTAAACAAATCACAAAGATTCTGTTTGCAAATGAACAGAAGATTCAGTATGCACTCCCTGTAGATATTTCTCTTGATGAGAAAACTGCTGTAGAGGGAATCACGATTCCATTCCATGATGGTGCAGCTGCTTACTACAAACAATATGGAATCACGGTAAATACAGAGAAAGGAAGCAATTAATCCGCTGCGGTATAAATAAATGACAATACAACTAGATATGTATCAGACGATCGCGGTCGCCGTAGTCGTTTTGATGTTAGGAAACTTTTTAAAACACAGAATTGCAATCTTAGAACGATTTTGCATTCCTGCACCTGTTATCGGTGGTGTTATCTTTGCAGTTTTTACATGTATCTGCTTTGTAACAGGAATCGCCGAATTTTCATTTGATGATATTTTGAAAGAAGTATGTATGGTATTCTTCTTTACTTCTGTTGGATTTCAGGCAAACTTAAAGGTATTAAAAAGCGGTGGAAAATCTTTGATCATTTTCCTTATGCTTGTGATCGCTCTGATCGTAAGTCAGAACTTCCTTGCAGTCGGCCTTGCCAAAGTACTTCATATCAGTCCTTTGGTTGGTCTGTGTACTGGTTCTATTCCTATGATCGGTGGTCATGGAACTGCCGGTGCTTTCGGCCCTGTTCTTGAAGACTTTGGTGTAAAAGGAGCAAGCACACTATGTACTGCTGCCGCAACCTTCGGTCTGATCGCAGGAAGTATCATGGGTGGACCTGTCGGCAAACGACTGATCGAGAAAAAAGATCTATTAAAAACTGCTATTCCTGAAGATGACAGCCTTTTGGTAGAAGAAGAAAAGAAACATGAACGTCACACCAGCATGTATCCAGCTGCTGTATTTCAGCTGATCATTGCTATTGGTATTGGAACGATCATTTCCAAGTTCCTATCCATGACAGGAATGACATTCCCAATTTATATTGGTGCTATGATCGCTGCTGCATGTATGCGTAACATCGGTGAGTATTCTGGAAAATTTACAATTTATATGGGTGAGATCAACGACATCGGTGGTATCAGCTTATCCCTGTTTTTGGGAATCGCCATGATCACATTAAAATTATGGCAGCTTGCAGACCTTGCACTTCCACTGATCACATTACTTGCAGGTCAGACAATCTTAATGTTCTTCTTTACATATTTCGTAATATTTAATATCATGGGAAGAGACTATGATGCTGCTGTATTATCTTCTGGTGTCTGTGGTTTCGGAATGGGAGCCACTCCAAACGCCATGGCGAATATGCAGGCCATCTGTGAACGTTATGTTCCATCTGTCAAAGCTTACCTTCTGGTGCCTTTGATCGGTAGTTTATTTGCAGACTTCTTAAACAGTCTGGTAATTACATTTTTTATCAATTTTCTATAATCTTAAAGGGAGTCAATGAAAATGTTTGGAAAGAGAAAAAAGAAACGTGATGAGATCAAAAAAAACCTCAGAGAAAAACTAGACTATAAAATGAAAAGCGAGAATGTTGCTATCCCAGAGATCCACACAAAGGATTTTGATGAGATAGAAGAACAAATTGATGAACAGGAAGTTGAAAAAGAAGAAGAACATTCTATTCTTTATGATAATGTAGCAATTCCTGAAGTTCATCTCCACAAAAAGAAAAAATGATCAAGTCTTAGATTTTATTTAAATCAACTATGAATCAAAAATGTCGTATGTCAAAATAATTTACTGACATACGACATTTTTATATATTATTTGATATTTATGCTTGTGCAATCTTTTTTCCGTACAATTGTTTTCTCACAAAGTAATAGCAGATAACCTGTAAGATGATCGTTATAATCCATGATACCGGATATGAAATAAATAAAATATCTAACGACCTGTGACTTGGGAAGATCCAGAAGATCCATACGATTCTTGTTCCAACCGTTCCAATGATCGAAAGGATCATCGGCACACCAGAACGCCCCATTCCACGCAACGCACCTGGAAACAGATCCATGAATCCACATAGGAAATAGGTTACTGTTGTATATAATAAGATTTCCATTCCACACTGAATAACCTTTGGATTGCTTGTATAGATCGTCAAAAGTTTTGGTCCAAAGAAATATGCACTATTTCCAAGGATCATCATTGCTATAAATGACAAAATCAAACAATCAATCAATACTCTGTCCATTCGTTTCCATTTTCCAACGCCATAATTCTGGCTTGTAAAGCTCATACATGCCTGAGTTACCGCATTGACTGTCACATATAAGAAGCCAAAAATATTATTCGCCGCGGTATATCCAGCCATTGCGATCGAACCAAATGAGTTTACAGATGACTGAAGCAGTACATTTGAAAAGTTAATGACTGTGCTCTGGATTCCTGCTGGAATTCCTACTTGGAAGATTTGTTCTAAATACTCTACGTTAATCTTTAATTTTGAAAATCGCAACTGATAACTTGTCTGTGACTGATACAGGCAGCGTAATACAAGAACACTTGAAATAAACTGCGAGATCACAGTTCCGATCGCTACTCCAGCTACTCCAAGATGAAAAATGATCACCAGACACATATTAAGTCCTGCATTCGCGATTCCTGCTATGATCAGGAAAAATAACGGACGTTTTGTATCTCCAACGGCTCTTAAGATTGATGGACCATAATTATAAAGCATAAAAAATGGCATTCCCATAAAATAAATTCTCATATAAAGTGTTGAAAGATTGATTACATCATCTGGTGTATCCATCAGTTCTAACACTGGTTTTGCAAAGATCAAACCTACAAATACCATTATAATCCCGCTGATCAATGCAAGTGTGATCGCCGTATGTACAGTCTCTGACATCTCTTTGTCCTTACCCGCTGCATAAAATCTCGCTGATAATACATTCGCTCCCAATGAGATTCCAATAAACAAATTGGTAAACATATTGATCAGGGCTGTCGTAGAACCAACTGCTGCCAATGACTGGCTTCCACTAAATCTTCCAATTACGATAATATCGACTGCATTAAACATCAATTGCAGGATTCCTGATAACATCAACGGTAACGAAAATGATATTAGTTTGTCCATGATCGTCCCATTGCACATATCAATTTCATATTTACTGCGTTTTGTTATTGAACTCATAATACATCCTCTTCTTATTATTTATAATGAATCTTTTCCAGAATATCATCTTGTATATCCTCCAGACATTCCAGAAGGATCGGCGGAAATGCACCGCATTCTCCATTGAGGATCATTTTCATTGCCTGCTCATGTGTATAAGCTGATTTGTATACCCGTTCGCTGACAAGTACATCATACACATCTGATTGCTTTTTTCTTTTTCATGAATCTGATCTGAAACTATGGAGATTAATCTTCTTTGCTTGGCATATAATTTAATCGTATCAAACACTCTCTGATAAACAACTTTGCCATCAAATGGACTTATCTTGCATCTTTTTCGCCAATTCTTTCCATTTATTCAAATACTTTTTTTATGCTGTCGTAATGTAAGAAAATGCCTTCTTCTGCAAAAGCTTTGATCTCATCCGTTGTTGCAAACATATACCCATCAATCTCGGCTTCCTGAAAGTTTACATCACTGTCATCAATATCCAATGTAAAGCGGTAAACATCTACAAAATAGTTATCTCCTTCTCCTGGATTCTCTCTCTTATAGGTAAACATGTATCCGCCTTCTGCGCCTTTGACATCAAGTCCTGTTTCTTCTTTTACTTCACGAAGCACTGCATCATAAGAAGCCTCTCCAGCCTGTGCAGCTCCTCCAGACACTTCCCACCATCCTGGTGCCCATGCCTTGGTCATGACTCTCTTTGTGATCAGGAACTTTCCATCTGGTCTTCTAATAACTCCAAGAACCGTTAAATGATATTCGTCGTCTTTTAATGTCCAGTCATTTCTCTTCATTGTACGACCGGTTGGTTGTTTGTTTTTATCGTAGATGTCCCATCTTTCTTCCATTATTTTGTATTCTCCTTGGATGTGTTTTTGATGATTCTAAATCTTATTATTTTCTAATAATATCAGTTGCACTAAAGACTTTATCGCCTTTTTGAACTTTCACACCTTTTGCCTCTAACAGTTCAGAAACTGTACAAACTTCATATCCTTTCTTCTTAAGGATTGGTAATACTTTCTCTACTGCCGCAACTGTTGGCTTATGAATGTCATGCATTAACACGATATCTCCGTCTTTTGCATGTTTTAAGATTGTCTTTACTGTTGCGTCTGTGTTCTTTGTCTTCCAGTCTAATGTGTCAACACTCCAAAGAATCAAGGCCGTGTCAATTCCCTGTTTCACATTCTCGTTAATTGCTCCGTATGGAGGTCTTACACTGACTGGTTTGCTTCCACATGCTTTGTAGATCACATTAGCTGTTTTGTCTTCCTGTGCTCTTACCTGTGCTGCACTTAATTTTGGAAGGTATGTATGATTCCATGTATGACTTGATACTTCATTACCAGATTCTAAGACTTTCTTAACTGTCTCTGGATAGTAATTTGCATTCTGCCCTAACATGAAAAATGTTGCTCTTGCATCGTTCTTCTCTAATGCTGCAATAACTCGTTCTGTATTTCCCTTTAATGGACCGTCATCAAATGTAAATGCAATCAGTTTCTTCGTTTTATCAATCTTTCTTGGAACATAGAGTGATTTCTTAAATTCTTTATCTGTTCCTTTGCCGAGTAGGTTATCATTTGCCTTTACCATGTATTCTCCCATGGATTTATTAACAGATGCATAACTTGTTCGTCCTAATCTTGTTGTTATAAAGAATGCTCCGACTGCGATCACTGCAATGATCACTACTAGTCCCACAATTCTTCCTACATTCAACCGTCTTCTTTTTCTTCTTCTGGCCATTGTACCCTTCTTCTTTCCTTATAATAATTTAAATGTATCTACATCCACTAAACCAAGATCTGTAAGTCTTAATGATGGAATCACTGGAAGAGCCATAAATGATAATGTGATAAATGGATCAATATCTCTGGATATTCCAAGTTTCCATGCTTTCTGTAACAAATCATCAATTCCTTTCTGGATGTCTTTTGCCGGTTCCTGACTTAAAAGTCCCGCAACCGTAAGCGGTAGTGTACCTAAAACTTTGCCTTCAGATACCAATGCGTATCCGCCCTGTATCTCTTCTATCGTCTGTACTGCTTTGATGATATCTTCATCATTATCTCCTGCTGCAATGATATTATGAGAATCATGTGCCACAGATGTTGCGATCGCACCATTTGTAATACCATATCCTTTGATCGGTGCTGCAGATACATTCCCTGTTCCACGATGGCGTTCAAATACACATAGTTTGGAGTATTCACTATCTGGTGTGAACCATCCATGATCATTCGGAACTTCCTCATGCAAAAATGTTGTAACGATCTGTCCCGGAATCATTCCGATCACTGGAATCTCTCCATCTGCTTTCACCTGAATCTTATCTTTGGAAATGTCTTTTAAGACCACTGTGTGAAGCATAGATTCTTCCACTGGTTTTGCTTCCTTTGAGAAGAATTCACTGTTCACTGGCTGTCCTTGTTTATATACAGAAGATACCTTTACATCTTCTAAGGCATCAAGGATCACAATATCTGCATCCTTACCTTCTTCCAATGTTCCAATATCATCTAAACCATAAGTCTTAGCTGCATTGTAAGTTGCCATCTTTACTGCCTGTACAGGTTCCATTCCAAGCTCGATACTCTTCTTTATATTGTAACTAATATGACCTTCATTTTCAATAGTATCAAGGTGTTTATCGTCAGTACAAAACATAAATTTTTCAATATATTCTGGCTCTTTAACAAGACCTGGAACAATATTTTCTACATTTCTTGCTGCACTTCCTTCTCTGACAAGGATTTTCATTCCAGCAAGGCATTTTTCTTTCGCTTCTTCAAACGATGTACATTCATGTTCTGTCATAACTCCGGCTTCTACATAAGCCTTGAGATCGTCACCAGTAAGCCCTGGTGCATGGCCGTCAATGATCATTCCTTTGCATAATTCAAGCTTCTTCATGATCTGTTCTTCTTTGCTTAAAACTGCTGGGTAACACATAACCTCCCCAAGCCCAAGTACAAGCGGATGATCTTTCCACTGTTTCATATCTTCTGCTGTGAAATCAGCTCCATTTGTCTCAAATGGAGTTGCCGGAATAGAAGATGGCATCATAACATAAATGCCAAGCGGAGCATCACCTGCTGCATCAAGAATATATTCCATCGCTTCATTTCCTTTAACATTCACCAGCTCATGTGGGTCTGCGATCACTGTTGTCGTTCCATGCGGCATAACCGCCTTTGAAAATTCCATTGGCGTTGCCATACTTGATTCAATATGCACATGTGCATCAATAAATCCTGGTGCAATGTATTTTCCTGTACAATCTATTTCATTTTCCCCTGAAAAATGACCAACTCCTGTGATTTTTCCATCTTTCACTGCAATATCAGCCTGGTCAATCTTTTCATTCTTTACATCAATGACATTTCCATTCTTTAAGATAAAATCATACATATTCTTCCCTCCTGTTTCATTGAAACTTAACCATTCCAACATAATATTTCTTATCTGTATCAAATAACATATTCCAGTCGATTTCTTCGCGTTCTCCACAGTTTGACCAGATCAGTAGTTCTTTTTCTTCATCAAACCCTGTGATCGTTACCCAATGCCAGTTATCTTCTCGAAGCTCATATGCCGGATGCCTTAAGATCAAAAATGCAACTGGATTTTCCTCTTTCAATGAAGGCAAAATGAAATCCAGTGCCTGTTCTTTACTCTTTGGCAAAAATAATTGTTCAGATTTAAATTCTATTCCTCTATCTGCCGCATATCTTTTAAAATCTTTTGCAAATCTTCCGATCAATGGATATCCCATAAATCCTGGCTTCATATATTGATACATTGTCTGCATCAGTTTCAGATATTGTTCCTGTTCTTTCGCATCTTGTCCTTCTTCTGGCTGATATAATGATTTGAATTCATCCTTATTCATGGCATAAATCACTGCAATATTACTTCCTGTCACGCTTCCACATCCTGCTAACCGCTGGAAATCTCCCGGGAACCATTCCTGATCTCCTCCATATCCAATGATCCTGCCATCTTTTATGATCTGCGGACAGCAAAGTTCCTTCCTCATAATCTATTCCTTTCTTATTATATCTCTACGCTTTTTCACTTATTTTTAAATTTATTGAATTTATTCTTTTCTTTATGTTAATATTGTTATCATTAACCGATATTATTATTTTGCAGAAAGGATGACAACACTTATGAAAAATATCATGACTTCCTTATGTCTTGCACTTTTTATCATCAGTGCATCTGTTACGATAACATTAAACTTCCGACCTTTATATTATCATGATATTTCCGCTTTGAAAATAGAAGAAACTTCTGGATTTTCCAAAAATATCATTAAAAAAAATTATGACGAATTGATCGATTATAATCAGTTTTTTCATTCTGGAAAGCTAAAACTTACTATGCCAATGTCCAGAGAAGGACGAATTCATTTTGAAGATGTAAAACGTATCTTTGATACAATTGAGATTGCCTGTGTCATTACATTAATCTTATCCTGTTATCTCGTTACCACACAAATCCGAAAACGTGATCTCAGGTTTTTAAAAATATCTTCGATCATTACGATATTACTTCCAACGATCGCTGGCATCATGACTGCTGTTAACTGGGAAGCTGTATTTATTATGTTTCATAAGATCATGTTTCGTAATGACTACTGGCTCTTTGATGAAGCTCTCGATCCTGTGATCACAATCCTTCCTGATACATTTTTTCTTCAATGTGCAGTCATAATCATTTTGCTGATCCTGTTAGGAAGTTTGCTTTGTACCTTATTTCGTTCTTTTTTTCACCACAAGTTTATGATATAATTGTTGAGTTATTAATTATTTGTGTCAATTATTACATTTATATTAAGATAGGAGCTTGAATCATGAAACTTTCACAAATAAAAACAAAAGAAGTCAGAGATCGTGTTCGAAAGTCTCGTTACAAAAAATTTATATTTGCTTTTATTGTACTATTTCTGATCCTGATCGTTTCTGTGTGCTTTCATTCATACTGCGCTCACCAAAAGGCGAAAAAAAATGCCACTGCAAAGGCACAGCAGAAAATGGAAAATGAATATAAAAAAGCAAAAAAAGAAGCCGAAAAAGAAAAGACTTCCTTAAAACCATGGTATACCTATCATGGCATTGCACACGCCTTAGGTGGTCTTAATGGAAAACAGTATTTAAATTCCATTGATGGTTTTTATTCAAACTATCAAAAAGGATACCGCATTTTTGAAATGGATCTTCAGCTTACATCAGATAATGTGCTTGTCGGAAGACATACCTGGGGAGATAATCTTTCAGATCCTTTAAGTAAACATGGTGATCCTGCTAGCTATCGTGAATTTAAGAATACCAAATTATACGGCCGTTACAAGCCTACTTCTTTTCTTGATATGCTGAATGCAATGGAACGTTATAAAGATTTTTATCTGATGACTGATTCGAAATCTACAGACACACCAACTGTCCAAAAAGAATTCTCTACTCTGGTCCAGACTGCAAAAAAGGCTGGAAAGACTGAATATCTGGATCGTTTGATCGTACAGATTTATAACGAAAATATGTATTACACAATAAAGAAAATCTACCCATTCAAACATTTTGTGTATACCACATACAAGCAGCGTGATGTCGCATTCTATAAGATGGTAAAATTCTGTAAAAAGAATGGGTTTGAGGGTGTCACAAGCCCACAGAATGATATCAACGACTATCGTATGGATATTTTAGCCAAAGAAGGAATCTATGGATTCACTCATACAGTAAATAACTCTTATTTTACAAAAGAATATATGAAATTAGGTGTTTACGGTATCTATTCTGATTTTATGATTCCTTCAGAAATCAACAAAAATTATCTTGAAGTTTATTGTCCAAAGTTTGCTTCCAGATATATGAAAACTGTCATTCCTGCACTTGGAAAATAATTTTAATATCATGAGCTTAAAAATCCCGGAGAGTTATTTCCGGGATTTTTATAGCTTATTTTATTATATGTTCTTTGATCATAGGATTGATTCCTCCGCTGTGTCCACAAGCATTTTCATTGCTTCCACAGGATATTTACCGTGTGCAGTTTCCCCTGTCAGCATCAATGTACTGGCTCCTTGTGTAACTGCATGATAGATATCATTTACCTCTGCCCTTGTTGGATATGGATTCTTTATCATGGAATCTAACATCTGGGTTACAATCATGAAATCCTTGTTGTGCTTTCTGCACACTCTTGCAATATGTGCCTGAATTCTTGGAAGTTGTGATAATGGCATTGCATTCCCAAGATCTCCTCTTGCGATCACGATGTAATCACAATATGGAATCAGTTCTTCCAAATGCTCGACACCTGTCATATTTTCTATCTTTGCAAAAATTCTGATGTCTTCGCAGCCATATTCTCTTAATGCTTCTCTTAGTATGATCAAGTCTGCTTTATTCCGTACAAATGGAAGCATGACATCCGTTACTTTATACTGCTTTGCCACTGCAAGATTCCTTAAATCCGCCTCTGTTAACGTTGGATTGTTAATACTGCATCCTGGCATTGCAATACTTTTATGTGCTGTCAATACTCCTCCACAAATAATCTTACATCTCCATGAGGATTCTGATATTTTCTGTTCTGCTGTCAGCTTGATCTTTCCGTCATCAAGTAAGATTTCCTGATTCTTTTTAATGTACGGGAAAATCTCCTTCGGTGCCGGAATACCTCCATGTCCAAGAATCACATGGGCACCATTGGAAAGTCCCTTGTTTCCTTCCAGATTTCCTATTCTTAATTCTGGACCGATCAGATCGATCATAAGCTTCTTTTCTTTTCCTGTTTGACTGGCCGCATCAAAATAATGCTGAATCCATGACTGGCTTGTTTCTAATGAACTATGTGATAAGTTTAACCGGATACCTGTCATTCCTGCATCAAACATCTTCTTTAATATTATTGGTTCGCAACATGTTGGACCTAGAGTTCCGTAGTATTCCATTGTGCATCACTTCCTTTGGCTTTATTGTAACATTTTCCACAAGGAATATCCAACACAAAAACTTCTTCACTGCTTACGCAATTAATATTCTTATAACCGCTTAATTTATATAATATAATTTAAACTTTTTACTTGAATACTTATTATTCTTCCCCTTAGAATCCCTGATAAGTGTCACTTTTTGTTTCTCCTCTTTTTCCGCTTTCACAGTCCCAAGACAATAATCTCTGATCGCCTTTGCATCTGCCTGGGCTAATTTCTTAATCTTAGAATCATCTTTTAAAAACTGCTTCACATCATTATCGTTATCCACAAAACTATGTTCCACAATGACGCCTGGAATTCCTTTTTCTATGCTGTTATGAATAACCCTATAGTAATCTCTTATTTTTCCATTTGGATATTTCTCATTTTTCTCTGATGTTCGCATCAATAATCCTTGATTCTCAACACCTGTCTGCTCTAAATACTTCAAAAAATAACATCCAAGAAGCTGTGCCTGTTGGGACACTTCTTTGTTATAATTCCCTGTTGGCACAAGTACTGTACAGCCATGGTCATAGTCTACGATCTCACCTTTTGCATTATTGTGCAGGCTGACGAACAAATCTGCCTTATCCTGAACTGCTTTCGGTACTCTCTCTCCTAATTCAGGTTTTGTGTCTCCTGTTCTTGTTAGATAAACTTTGATGTTTGAATTTTTTGAAAGTTCCTGTTTGATATATTTCGCTATTTTTAAGTTGATATCTTTTTCTTGCGGCTGATCATTTGTTTCTCCTACAGCACCACTGTCATTACCACCATGTCCTGGATCTAATTCTATGATCCAATTTGATTTTTTTAATTTTCTTGTTTCCTGTTTCTTGCTCGATGTTATTGTCATAACTTCCTTCGCTGCTGTTTTTTGTGATGTTGTTTTCTCTTGTGTCGTTTGTTTCTTAGTTCCACAGCCAGAAATACTTGCACATAATACTAACATTAGTGCTAATACTTTTCTTATATTCTTTTTCATTTGCTCCCCCGCTCATTTCATGATCATTTTTTTATTTTATCACTTTAATTTGTATTTTACAAAAAAATCAGTGGCAGAATCATCTTCTACCACTGATTTTTTTACACCCGATCACAAGTAAGATTCCTAATGAAATAATGCTCATCCATAGATACATTTCCACTTTTTTATCATCCCCAGTTCTACTTTTTGCCTTGCTGCTTTCGCTGGTTTTTGTTTTCGTCCCTGAATCGGATCTGTTCTTATTTTTTTCATTTAGATATTCATCACATCGTTCATTTTTGTTATGCTCGCTGTTGCTATTATGATCTTTATCATATAAATTTTCATCATCGACGAGGTCCATAAAACGAATTTCTGTTACTTTTGCTCCTGCCTGTGTATTTTTGTGGATTGCCGTTGTAACAAACAATTCTCCATTTCCCTGATTTAATACTTGTATATGTAAATAGTATTTCTTCAATACTTTATTTCTTCCACGAATAAGTTCTAATTCATATTTATAATCTCCGGGGCTTGTATAGGTGATGGATGGAAATATTTCTTTCGTTTCACCTTCTTTGACCCTTTCTATATATTCTTCTTTCTGACTTTTTCCTGGCATTGGCGTGTTTTTCTGTAATGCTTTTAATTTTATTTTATATTTTTGTCCTCGAACGAGTCCTCCATGTCCCCATTTAAATTTCAAAGGAAGAGAAAAATTAACAGAATGTTGTGCCGCATATGTATATTCAAGATTCCCTGCATTGATTGCAAATAAAAATGCTGTGATCACAATCACAAATATTTTTTTCACCTTTCATCTCTCCCTTCTTATTTTTTGTACATCGCAAGAACCACGGTTCGATCATCTACCTGATCTGTAGAACAGGTTCCGAGTGCCAAAACACTATAGTTCCCACTTTGTGAATTCAATATTTCTATTTTATCATTTTGCATCCAGTTGGCTTTCATTTTTACATAATTTAAAAACTGCTGTCTGTTATTCTTATATTTCGATGGATCAAAAATATAGGAATCTGTCGATCTTACGACCAGAACTGCAAAGATCTTTAATGGATATTTCTTCCCAGGGATCATTAAGATTCCCGTATGATGTTTCTCAGCAAACGATGATTTTTTATATAATTCCAAATCTCCAAACATCAAATGCTTTTCCATATAGTGTCCATAAAGAATCGAATATGAATCCTGAAAATTTTTGTTGCATCTGCTATCTAAAAAAACGGTTCCACCTAAGGAATATTTTCCATAAACATCTTTATTTAAATATTCCAGATTATCCTTTCCCTGTACAACTGGTTCATCAATCTTTGTTCCATCCAAGGTAATCCAGGCAACGACATCCGGATTGATCTTTCGCAGTTCTTCAAAGGATGGTTTCTTCCCTTTCGGCTTTAAATCTTTTAATTTTACCTGGAGATCTTGTATCCCTTGATAAAGCTGATAGTTATCCCATAAGGAATATACACTGTATAAAACTGCTAAGATCAATACGATCGCAATGATCGTATCTAATATCTTATTTAAGATCCGGAGTGTCCGTTCTGCCATAGTTTATAACCTCTTTTTAGCGACGTTTTTTACTTACTACAAATCCTACACCACAAGCTGCTGCAAAGATCAGTACGAGTAAATATGGAAGGTTATTCATAAATACACCTGTATCGATCTGTATTCCTTTGTTGTTTGTGATAATTGCTTCGTCTGTTTTTCCACCAACGATCGTTCCTGTATTACCTTCTTTTGTGTTTACTTTATATGCTGGTGCATCATATCCATTTGCCTGTGTTTCTTCTACCTCGTATGAAACTCCTTCTGGAATGTTTGTAAACACAACTGTTGTCCCAGCTTTTACTTTAAATGTTGCTGTTTGTTCATCTTCACCATCTGTGATCGTTACATTTCCAAGATTATTATCGATTATTCTTCCTGCAATCTTGCTTTTTAATTTTTTTCCTTCTTCTGGTGTGAATCTGACTGTTACATTGAATGTATCATCACTATTCGCCATATTACCTGTTACAATCTTCTGCACTGTTAATTTACCAGCAGAATAAAAGTTATCAATTTCTGACACTTTCTTCCATTCATTATTAAACATTGTTACATTATTGATTTCTAATGCTTTTGTAACAGAATTGTATGCAACTGCTACTCTGATATAGTATGGGTCTGTATTATAAGTTACACCAGCACTATCTCCTGCTGTTTCCTGGAATTTATAGAAATAGTAACCTGCGCTTGGATATTTTGTTGCATCTACTGATGTGATAGTTACTTCTTTCTTTGTTCCTTGGATTGTTGCCTGACCTTCTTCAAATGAAGCATTTCCAATTGTTATCGTTTGAGGAATACCCTTTTCCATAACATCACTTGTATCACTTATTTCCTTGTCATTAAGGGTATGAAATTTTGTATTCTGTACCTTGTAAAGTTCTGCTTTTCCATTTTTTCCAAATGAAAATGTTTCTGCTGGACTTTCTGCAGTCTCACTGTCTCCAGCTTTTAACAAATATTGTTTGTCAAACTTATATTTACTACTGTCATCAGCTTTGACTGATCTTGTGCCTACAGCACCTGTAACTCCTCCAAATGCCATTGCTGCTGCTAATAAAACTCCTAGTATTCTTCCTTTTTTCATATGTAGCACTCCTTTTATGTTGTTAAATTCCTCGTCTTCGAAGAATCGTTAAAACTTTTCCTTTGATCTGGCTTTCTTTGATCGCACCAAATTCTCGGCTGTCTTTTGTCTGTGTTCGGTAATCTCCTAATACAAAGACGCTGCCCTCTGGTATCTGATATGGATACTTAATATCTCCTTTATGATAGCTTGGATAAATGATCTCTCCTGATTCTGAAATCCCGTTGATCTTTACATCCCCGCTTCCATCAATGTTGATCTCATTCCCTCCAACTGCTATGATCCTTCCAAAATTTTTTTCTCCATTCACTTCATAAATGATCACGTCATTTGGACGAAATGTCTGTTTCAGGCAATATGATAATGTCAGATCACCATCTTTTAAGGATGGGAACATCTGCATCCCTTCCACTCGTTGAAAACATAAGATCTTTGTGAAAAAGATGTAGATGACTAACAAAAATAAAATGGTTCGGGCAATCAATCTTAGATATCCTTTCCGAATTGTTGAATTTTGATCACTCATCCTTCATCCCTCCCTCAAAATCTTGTTTTTCTTAGGATCATAAAAAGGATCATCAAAATTCCTGCTCCAGCCATGAACAGATAAAGTTTCATATGCTCTGTCCACACTCCTTCGGAAGGATTGACGTTTGTGTAATAACGGTTTGTAATTTCTACAGTTTCTGATGTTCCATCCTCTTTGATCGTATACGCTGCTTTATCTTTTTGATAAGTAACCTCGTATGCAAAACCTTTTTGCGGCTGATAACTTGTACCACTGTCCATGATCGGATTTTCATTTTCATCAAGTTCAAATACACTAAACTTGCCTCCAACAGATAATCCGGTAAACTGTGGCTGATCCACTGATTTTCCATTGCATTTGTAAGATAATGTACCATTTTTATTGGTGATCGTTAAGATCTGAAGTTTTTGCTCTTTGCTGTAGTCCGTCTGTGCATTTTTATATTCATACAAACCAAAAGAAAATGTACCATCTGGTAATTCCTTCGATGTGATCGCATTTCCTTTGTCATCAAGGAAATGTTTGGCTACTTTTAGAACCCCTTTCGAGTCATACATATTACATTTATATGTTGCTCCGAGATAATACACTTCAACACCTAATTTCTGCCATTGAGTTAATTGTGCCGGATAGATTTCTTCTCCTGCTTCTCCCTCTTTTTGTGCGATCGCAAAATATTTTGGTGTTGCATCGAGTACATATCCTTCGGGTGCCTTTATTTCCCTTAAACAATATACTTTGTTATAGGATAAAGCATCTTTTTTACCAAAAGAAGCAACTCCTGTATCATCTGTCTCTTCTGTATAGGTTTTTGCATCTTGTGGTGCTTCCCATGCCTTTTTCAGTTCATCATACTGAACTTCCTGTATCATAAATGTCGCTCCACTTAATGCCTTGGATGTATTTTCTTTATCCACTTTCTTAACCTTTACAGCTGGGCTGGTCGTTGTCCCTGCAAATGCTTCTACATGATATCTTACTGTTGTATTTTCAATCATTGCTACTGTCGTACTGTGTCCAAACCAGTATGCCTTGTTGTTAACTGTGATATCTGTATCTGGCGCTGCATTCAATGTTGCCTCGTATGTGATCGTAAGTTTCTTATTGTCTGGAATCGTAAGGCTCATCTTCTGTCCAGTATCTGTTGTTTCAATCTTTGGAGAAATTCCTGTTATGAGATTTCCATTCTTATCCTTTACAACAATCGAATCTGTATCAAATTGGAGTGGAGATTTCATTTCATCTACTAAGGTGATCGTATCTTCCCCTTTGATCAGATCCTCGCCTGATTCATTGACCGTGATCATAAATGGAAGTTTTCCATCTCTTATATCCTGCTTTGTTTTTTTGATTGTTTTTTTGCTGACGTTTGCTGTGGCTGTGCTATTGGAAATGATTTTTCCTTCTTCGTTTTTTACCGTCATTGTATTGTTGAAACTTTTTGTTTTTCCATCCAGTAAGACTTCTTGGTCATTGACCCTTGTTACAACCTGAATCTCTAATGAATGTTTGTCACTTGCACCACCACTTTTTAAATTGTCCACTGCCATGCAGATCTTTCCTGTCTGCTTATTGTAATAAGCAATACTGGTATAATCTTTTTTATTATCTCTATCTAGATTTCCGGTCAGTGTAAGTTTCTCCCATTGTGGATCATTTTCATATTCTGGTATCTCACACATCACTGGTGCATTTTGATTTCGGATTCCTGGATCGATCCAGAAATATCTGACATAAGTAAGATCTAATCCTTTTGGAAGCTGGTCTTCTACATAAACTTTTCCTTCAAGATTTCCCACATAATTAACTTTCAATCTCCAATCGATATATGTTCCCGCTTTTGTGATCTTATTTTGAAGGACTTTCTGCGGACCGTTCCAATTAATGGTACTTACCGTTGTCCATTTTCCTGCATCATCACGCTCATAAATTCCTCCCATTTCTTTGAAGTTGTTTCCACCTCCGGCTGCCACTAAACTATCCTGTCCTTGGGATACGAAATCTGTTGCAGTGCTGTCTTTTGTCTGCAGCTCATTCGTGTAAGTATAAGCGTCTCGCAAAGAATTCATATTGTTATTTGGTTCTGTTCGTAAGATGATATACAAATGTTCATTTTCTTCCAGATGTACATCTTTCTTTAATTTGATATCTGCATATTTTCCTGCATTATTTCCTGTTGACTCCCATTGATAGTCAGCATTTTGTGGAAGTTGTCCTAGATTATTTTCATTTCCGATCAATTTTTGTAATTGAGGATTTCCTGAAAGATCACGAACGGTTCCATAACAATCTTTAAAGCTTTTTCCTGTTGGAAGCTTTCCTTTGTATACACCTACTATCGAAGTTTTTCGTACCAAATGGGTTGGATTTCCTGTTTTCGGTACATCCCTGAAGATTGTTCCCGCAGGGATTTCATTTCCCTGAACATCAATGATCCAATATAAACTTCCTCGTGTCCAGTCTCCCTGACTTGCTTTTGTTGGGTCGTAATACCATCCGCTTTTCCTTGCTTCAAAGTTTTTGCCACCTTCGATGATCATTGAAGTGGATACTTTTACTCCAGCTAATTTGATACTGGTTCCTCCAGGCCCAATGACAGTTCCTCCTAGCGAAAATGAATTTCCTGAGGATACCTGTGTCAGACTTTCAACATTTTTTGGCGTTGCATAATACGTTAACAGATAGGCTCCTGTTTTTTTCTTATTTCCAAATTTCTCTGGTGAAAATGAGAATTGTTTTCCGTCATGGATATCTACCCAGTTCGTTTCTGACGGTGTTTTCTCTTCAAGTTTTGTTGCTGCTTCTTTATCACTGCCTGGATCTTCTTTTAATCCTGTATCGTAATATTCAATCTTTAGATATCCAGTGTATGCCAGATAATCATTTGCTAAAGCATCTCCAAAGATTGCGGAAGATACATCAAAATCGCCTGCTTCATTGACAACAACCTGATATTTATAACTTCCTTTTGGTATTTTAAAGCTGCGTACTGCCAATGGAGATATTTCCATATTTGAGTTGTAGACCTTGTCTTGCTCTGGAATGTTTATCTGTTCTTCTTTTGTGATCGGATCACTTTGTAATTTTCGATCCCATACTTTCTTTCCAAGAGATTTTTCCTGTGTTGCGGATGCAAATTTCTGATTTCCTCCACTTACCGTGTCATCAGAATATGCAGCGGCTGTATTCTTTACTTTGATCTCCTGATTGCTCATGGCAAAAATATCTTCACTGATCTTTACCTGATATGTTAATGTCCGTTCTTCTCCAGGTTTTAATTTTCCAAGATAAAAATCTATCTTACATTCTTTTTTCTTATCATTTACAATGTACGGATTTTCCTGACCTTTATGTAGATTCTCTGGAATTTCTAATTTTTTGGTTTCATCTGCTTTATTGCCTTCATATAATTGAAAGCTATTTTCATCGTAATTGATATATGGTAATAATGTTGTGTTTGTTCCAGAACTGAAATTGTCATGAATCTTTACATTATTTAATGTATAAGTATTACTTTCATTTGCTTTCACATAAACGGTGTATGTGATCGTTCCGCCATTGCCCGATGGATCTTTTTTATATGTACTTGCTGTTTTCTTGATCTGCATTCCTGCATTTGGTGTAAAATTAGAAGATGCACTCTGGTGTTCATACGATTTTGCATATGATTTCGCGGTATTTGTGATCATACCTTTGCTTGCTCCACCGATATAGGTATCTTTTACTTTTACTTTATATGTCAGCGTCCTTATTTCCTTCGCTTTCATATCTCCGATCTCCCAGATCAAAGTTCCTGGTTTGGTGCTATCTTGCAAATATACTTTGCTTTCAAACTGCTCTCCGTTTCCTTCATATGGGAGATTTTTATCATTTGGCTGATGTGCTACTGTTTTCTTTGTTGTATCAACTCCTATGTAAGAATCAATATAGGTTTGATTCTTTGTAAACTGATCTTTGACCACCACATCTGGCATTGGATCGTCTCCTGTTTTTGCGATCAATGTGTATGTCAGGTAGCCATTTCCGTTTTCTTCACTATAACTTGGTTCTGTTTTTGTAAGTTCCAGATTTCCTAGTCTTGCATCACTGTCTTCTTCGAAGTTTAATTTTTTTGTGACCTCTCCGAATTTAATCGTTTGCTGTGGCTGACCTTTGATCAGTTGTCTGTCCGTAGTTGCATATACAGAAAAATTACCATTGATTTTTTTATTTTCTTCCTCATCCTGCTGAAGAAATGATTCCTCAAAACTCAGCAAAACATCTTGTGTATCATCCTCAACTTTAATCGTTCCGATCTTATTTCCGTTTGCATCTTGTATAGAATTAAGCACTACAAAACTATCCTGAAACAAATCCGGCAGATGGTATCTTAATGTCTTATTATGGTTGAGGAGTTCTTTTGCATCTATATTTTTGTAGTTTACTGTGATCTTAATTCTTGCATCTGCCGGAATATTTTTCGTGTCATCTGTAATCTTGATCCAATCTTCCCCTGATTGATACTCTATTGTCACTGCTTGAATATAATTGTCTAATTCTAGAGGATGTACTTCTGTCTTATTCTGTTTTGTCGTTGTCTGCGATGCTTCAATTCTATATGGAATAAATATCGTCATAAGCATACATATAGATAGAAGGATTGCCATCAATTTTTTTATTGTTTTTTCCATATCAATCCCTTGCTTTCTGAATACAGTATATAACTATATTTTTATAATTTCAAGATTGTGTTTTATTTTTAGCCTTACCTTGACATTCTCTCAGTTGATGGACTTACAGCTTTCTGGTATTCCAATAATCTATGATATGATCTTGGATGATGATTCTTTGATCTTGATCGAAGAATATATCCATGGTCAAACTTTAGAACAGCTGCTTAATGATCAGAACACCCTGATCTATTCAGATGCTTTATCAATTATGAAAAATGGAATTTGATCGATATTAATATTTTTCTGGAAGAACATGGACTTGATGTAATTTCACTTTCTAAGAAGAATTCATAATAATAACAACAAAAAGATCAGCTGTAAGATATTGTCTTCAGCTGATCTTTTGTTATATTTCTTATGAAATTTTATCTTTTCTCAACACCTAAAGTAACTTTCTCACCATTGATGTTCCATTCTTTTTCGTATCCGACAACTTCAGTGGCTTTCACTTCATCTGCTAAAACGTCACTAGCAATTGCTGCTTCATTTCTTCCGATGATGTCTGCTGCTTTGTCTGATCCTTTGTATGAGAATGTGATATGGTCTGTTACTTCGAATCCTGCTTCTTTTCTCATAGACTGGATCTTGCTGACTACTTCACGGACGAATCCTTCTTCTAACAGTTCTTCGGATAAGTTTGTATCAAGGACAACTGTTACTCCGTTGTCTGCTTCTGTTACGAATCCTTCCTGTTTTACCATCTCGATCAACAGATCTTCTTTGGCTAATTCTACAGGTGTTCCATCAACTTCAAATGTTAATGCTCCCTTAGAGTCTAATTCAGCTTTTGCTTCATTTCCATCAACTCCGGCTAAATAGTTTCTGATTCCTCCAACTAATTTACCGTATTTTGGTCCTACAGTCTTTAATTGTGGTTTGAAGTTGTATGTTGTGAAGTTTGATACATCATCTGTAAATGTGATATTCTTCACATTTAACTCATCTAAGATGATCGCTTCGTCATAATCTGGCAGTGTTGCATCTGCTTTCACATACATCTGTCCGATTGGCTGACGGTTCTTGATGGCTGCACTGTTACGGCATGCACGTCCTAATACAACGATCTTTAAGACGAGATCCATATCTGCTTCTAATTTCTCATCAACCTGTTCTGCATTGTATACAGGGAAGTCGCATAAATGAATACTTTCTTTTACAGATGGATCAACACTTCTTACGATGTTCTGGTAGATCTCTTCTGTCATGAATGGGATCATTGGTGCTGCTGCTTTACATACAGTTACTAATGCTGTGTATAAAGTCATATATGCATTTACCTTATCCTGTTCCATTCCTTTTGCCCAGAAACGGTCACGACAACGTCTTACATACCAGTTACTCATATCATCTACAAATTCCTGTAATGCTCTTGCAGCTTCAGGGATTCTGTAATTTCCTAAGTTGTCATCTACAGATTTGACCATTGTGTTCATCTTAGATAACAGCCATTTGTCCATAACAGATAATTTATCATATTCTAACGCATGTTTTGTTGGATCAAACTGATCGATCTCTGCATATAATGTGTAGAATGCGTAAGTATTCCATAATGTTCCCATGAATTTACGCTGTCCTTCTGTAACGGCTTTTG
>OLNR01000738.1_pt1 | contig 24216 bp, 18 predicted proteins | sample 1672231 | NCBI WGS metagenome assembly OLNR01 (sample SAMEA3136662, study PRJEB25190) | human gut metagenome
CCACGACCCCCACGTTGCGAACGTGATGCTCTCCCAGCTGAGCTACATCCCCACGAAGGTGTGCGCTTTCGCGCAAGGCAGTAGTTTGCCCGATTTCGAAACGATTGTCAACCGTTTCGCTTAAGAGACCACACGCTCTTCCAACGGGTAATCCACCAGCTCCATCGACTCGTCCACGAACGGCGCGAACAGCGGCTCGCCGTTCTGGGACAGCTCAACCATGCCGGTGAGCACGTCGACGTACTGGTAAGACTGGCGAGCGGTGCGGCCGCGCTTGCGGTCGACCTCCATGATGAACAGCTGCGGATGAACCTGCGTCAGCACGCCTTCGCTTTCGACGATCTTCGAACGGCCCATGTTGGCGCGCACTTTCAATCGTTGACCGACGAAATCATTCAAGGTATCATGAATGCCATCGACGATCTTTGCCTGCTTGGCCAAATCCATTGACTAACTTCCTCACATGTTGGCGGTACAAGTACAGCCCCATATCATACCACGATTGTCAACCCCCGCAACTTTTTTCGGCCGCGGGAAACGTGACAGCCTTTAGCGGGCTTCCGCGTAAGCGCATACCACCGATTCTGACAAGTTTCGCGAACGCGAGATCCCCAAGCCCATTCTTGGGGACATTTTCATTCAGTGAAGAGACACGCTCCGGAGACGCAATCACCTGAAGCACCGCTACAATGGCGCTCAAGCAATAGGTGTAGCGGGCAAGCATTCGGGAGGCATCTCATGGCAACGATCGTGATGGCGGACTTCGATTTCGATGACTGCGACTTTGAACGAAAGATGGTGGAAGCGGCCGGCATCCAGTTCAAGAGCTTCGACGATGCCCGCAACCGCACCCCCGCCGAGATCATCGAGCATTTGCACGGGGCCGATGGCGCCATCACCTCCTACGGGCGCTTCACCGCCGAGGTGTTTGCGGCGCTTCCCCAGCTGAAGGTGGTCAGCAAAACCGGCACCGGCGTGGACAACATCGATGTCGCGGCGGCCACGGCCGACGGATGCGCCGTGTGCAACGTGCCCGGCTACGGCACGGAAGTGGTGAGCGATCACGCCATAGCGCTTGCGCTCGCGTGCCTGCGGCGTATCAACGAGATCGATGCCGACATGCGCGCCGGCATCTGGGACTTCCATCGCCGCCGTCCCTTAGGCCAGGTGCACGGGCGCACCTTCGGTGTGGTGGGCTACGGCAACATCGGCCGTGCGGTGGCCCGGAAAGCGCACGGACTCGGGTTCAGCGTCGTAGTGTGGGATCACAAGGGCACACCGGGCCGCTTCACGCCGGAGGACTTCCCCTACGCGACCCTCGAGGAGCTGCTGAAGACCGCCGACGTGGTCAGCTTCCACACGGCGCTCGTGCCGGCAACCCATCATTTGCTGAACGCCGACAACATCAAGCTCATGAAGGACGACGCCATCGTGGTGAACACCTCGCGTGGCGCGGTCATCGACAACGACGCCGTGGCTGCCGCCCTTTGCGCAGGCAAGCTCTGGGGCGCTGGCATCGACGTGTTCGAGCACGAGCCGGTCTCGCCGGACGCCCCCATCATGCACGCGCCTCACACCGTGCTCACCTCGCACGCCGCCTACTGGTCCGAGGAGTCCGCCGTCGAGCTGCGGCGCCGCTGCACCCAAAACGCCATCGACGTCGTGCGTGGCCGCACCCCCGAGGCCTGCGTGAACCCCGAGGCGCTCCCCCGCGCACTCGCGAAGTAGCTGGACAAGGAAAGGCCCGACCGCAGCCAGCCATAACGGGAGGGTTTGCGAGCCTCGAAGTTGGAAAATGTGCTTTTTTGTTCACCCTTCTGAGCTGGGGTTTCTCAAGTTTTCGCAGGTCAAATAGGGTGTTTTGCGAAATCTAAAAAGCACATTTTCCAACTTTTTCGGCCAAAAAAGCACATTCTCCAAATCCCGTGTCCCAGAAAAGCACCTTTTCCAGATTAGGAGAGCGAAAAAGGCCCGACCGCGGGCTGGAAGCGGTCGGGCCGGGAAAAGCCGGGGCAGCGGGAGGGAGAATGCCGCCCCGGCACGGGAAATGCTTAGTTGCGGATAAGCAGCGCGCAGCTTGCAGCGGGCATCGGCGCGCAGGTCGAAACTCGCACAAGCCGCGGCACGCGCGCTCCCGTGCTAGCGCTCGCGCAACTCGTGGCAGGTGCCGCACTCGAAGGTGCCCCGGTGATGGCACTGGGCGCAGTACTTCATGGCGTCCTTGGGCAAGTCCTTCGAATGGTTGTTGTGGCAATCGGTGCACGTGGCCGGGTTCGCCTCGTGCTTCTCGCCGGCCGGGCGCTCGTGCGGGTTCACAACGGTGCCCTTGTCGTCGGTCAGCGCGGCGGAGTCGGCCGTCAGTGCCGCCACCTCGGACAAGTCGCCGTGGCAGGCGATGCAGGTGGCCTCGTCCACGGTGACGACCGTGGCCTTGGTGGCCGGCTTGCCGCCCATGGCGATGCCGTCGTGCACCTCGGCCAGCACCGCCTCATCGGTATGGCAGGTGACGCAGGTCACACCCTCGGCCTCGTGGGCCACGCCTTGGGGACAGGCGGAATCGGTCGCCGACGCCGCCTCGGCGGTATGGCAGGTGACGCAGTCGGACTCCATCGTCCAGTTCACCGGCTGACCGGCCATAGCGTCGTCGCCGCCGGCCTCCTGCTCGGCGGGAGCGGCGGCAGTCCCCGAACCGATCGAGTCGGACGCGGGCGCACTCGGCGCGCAACCCATGAGCGTGCCCGTGAGGGCCGCCACGGCGAGCACCGCGGCGATGATGGCCGCAAAGGCAAGGCGGCGCGGCCGCTTCGCTTCACTTTCCATGGAATTCTCCTCTCATCTCGCTCGCGGCTCGCCGCCGCTCGCAGGGGGACGGCCGCCCCGCACCATGAGCGCACGGGGCGGCCGCCTTACTTGCTTGAGTGAGCCTCAAGGCTCGGGGAGCTACTCGGCGTCCCAGTTCTCCAGACCGGAGGCATGGCGGGCGGCGATACGGCCCCACACCTGGTTCTCGGCGTTGTTGCCGCCGGTGATGCCGTAGGTGTGGCTCTGGAAGTTGCCGAAGCAGCCGGCCGCGTACAGGCGCGGGATGGGGTTCTGGGCCGGATCGAGCACCTGGGCGTTCTCGTTCTTCATAGGACCGCCCAAGGTGGAGCAGGAGCCGGGATAGATGGACACGGCGTAGTAGGGGCCACTGTCCAGCGGCACCATGGTCTCGGCGGCGCGGTCGAAGCGAGCGTCCTTGCCAGCGGCGGCGAAGCCCTGGTACTCCTCGAAGGTGGCCTTCAGGGTGTCCACATCCATCAGCGGATCGAACTCCTTGATCTTCTGGCCCAGCTCCTTGATGGTGGCACCGGTGAGGATCCAGCCGCGCTCCAGCTCGGCCTTGTTGTCCTGGCTCCAGCCGTCCCAGTCACGCACGGAATCGGGCAGGTCGCTGGCGAAGTTGCCGCACTCGAAGAAGTCGCCCTGGCTGGTGGACAGCTTGCCGGCGTCGAAGCAGCTCTGGTCGAAGATGCCCCAGGAGGGAATGCGGTCGAAGTCGGCGATGGAGTCGTCGAAGGACAGCAGCGTATGCCAGCCATTATGCGGCGAGCCCATGTTGTTCTCGTTCACGAAACGCTTGCCCAAGCGGTTCACGTTGAAGTAGCTGAAGCCGGGCATGAAGTACAGGATGGAGAAGTCGTACTCGGGGTCGCGGGTCCACATGGAGTACATGGAGATGGCCATGTCCATGTGCCACAGCTTCGCCCCCACGTCCTCGACCATCTTGATGCCGTCGCCGGTGTTGAAGCGCCAGCCCTCGAACTTGAAGGGAGAGCACTTGAGGTACTGGTTCTTCAGCTCCTCGTTGAACTCGAAGCCGCCCAGCGTCATGATGACGGCCTTGCGGGCCTTCACGGTCTTCTCCTCGTTGCCGATCATGGTGTAGGCGCCCACGATCTCCTTGGTCTGGGGATTCTGGATGAGGCGCTCGTCATGGCAGTCGAACAGCACCTCCACGCCCAGAGCCTCGCGCTGGGCATCCAGCTCGTGGAAGGACAGCATGCCGAAGCCGTCGACCGAGGACAGCTTGCAGGAGCCCTCGTAGGCGTTGTCGTCCAGGAAGAAGTACTCGGGGATGGCACCGGCCAGCGCCTGCTCCACCACCTCGTAGGTCATGCCGTACTTGTCGGCGTACTCCGTGTTGCGAGCGCACTCCTCGACCCAGGCCTCGATCATCGGATCGGGAGTCTTGCCCTTGGTGAAGGCGCGGATGTAGTCCTTGAAGCGCTCCTTCTCGGACTCCTCCACGATGGTCCACTCGCCGTTGTTGATGGAGCTGTTTCCGCCACCGCGCTCGGGGGCCTTCTCCAGCACGAGCACCTCTTGCCCGCACTCGTCGGCGCCGATGAGCGACGCCCACATGCCCGCGCCGCCGTAGCCGATAACGAGCAGGTCGCACTCGTAGTCCCAGGTCTGGGGCAGCCAGTCGCCGGTGTTGGCGAGGGTGTCGGCACCGCCCGCGCTTTCATTCGCGCAGCCGGCCAGCGCCGCCGTGCCCGCCATGGCCGCTGCGGCCAGGCCCGCGCCCTTCAGAAACGAGCGACGGGACACGCCGAGTTGTTCGTCTTTCTTCATGAAAGATCCTTCCTCCTCATGTCGTGCGGACGCCCAAGGGCACCTCGAGAGGCTTCGCGCCTTTTGAGATTTCGCGCTTTAGCAAACCTCGAAGGCTCGAAGAGAACACTCTCGAAGGCCGCCCGCTCCCTTGGCGGGCCCCTCCCCTTGCGGCTCTCATCCGCGTTTACAAGTCCCAAGATTACGCAGAACCGCTCGCCCGCGCATCTGAGCATCCGTCGGATTTTCAAAAAGAATCTTTCGTAGAGCGCTGACGTTTCCCCAGATCAACGCATCTAGGATTATCAATCCGATAGGCGCAAATTCCCTGATAGGCTATGATTTGAAGCTCTCTGTGGACGAATCGGCTAGAATAATCGACATTGCACTGAGGCACAGCCTGGGAGGGGAAGCCCGTGTCAGCAACCACACATGCGCGCGAACCTATCAGAAGCGCAACCGAAGAGAGAGCCGGCTCGGCGGATGCCGCGCGCCCCCGCGCCGACGCCGCGCCCGCCACGCCCGCCACATGCTTCTGCGCCGGCGCGAACGGTACGGCGCAGAAGACCACGGATCGCGAAAAGCCCGCAGTCGGAGAAGGTGAAACGCGCGGAGGGCGGTCCGTGGACGACGCGACTCTCCTGAACTTTCTCATCGTCGTTCTCGGCTTCGGCCTGTGCCGGGCATGGATCGTCTTCTGCCTCGGCGCGCCTTTGGTCTTTCCCGCCGCCTCCCCGACCCATTGGATTTACCTTGCCAGCGGAGCGCTGTGCGCCGCCGTCGTGGCTCTCATTTGCCGCACGGGCGGCCCCTCCATCGCCCTTATGCGCCGGGCGCTCTTTCGGATCACCCCCTTCGCGCTTCTGGCCAGCGGCATCCTCATCCCCTTGGCGATAAGGGCCAACAGCGAGCTGCTCATGGTGTGCGGCTTTGTGGTCGGAGGCGTCGGCGCGGGCCCGCTGCAAGTGCTCTGGGGCGATCGGTTCTCGCGCCATTCAATCCAATTCGCCGCCTTCGCCTCCCCGGCGGCGGCTATCGTCACGGCAAGCGTGGCCGCGCTCTCGTCAACCCAGACGAGCTTTATGGGGTTCGTCGTCGTGCCGCTCTTGTCCTTCGCCCTGCTCGTCTTCCACGCGGGCCGCACCGGGCACCCCTGGCGCGAGCTCGTCGGCCGCCCCGACGCCTCTTCCGTGCCCGACGCGACGCCCGCAACAGCCGATGCCCGGCCCGCGGACGCGGCGAAGGCGCGCCCGGTCGGCCTGAGGGCAGGCAGCCGCGTGCCCTTGGGCGTGGGAAAGCTCATGTTCTCTATCATGACGTTCTCGCTGCTTTGCCGCATGTTCGACACCATGAACCGCGGAGTGGATCCACTGGCATTTCTCGGCGGCAGCCCCATCTTCGCCCTCATCGTGGTGGGGGTGGCCTTCATCGCCATCGTGGCGAAGGTGGGCGAGCGCTTCAACCCCACGCTCATCTACCGTCTGTCGCTGCCCATCATGGTGGCGGGGTATGTGGCCATCGCCCTCCTGTTCGACAGCCACGCCGCCATCTCGCTGCTCATCATCAACGTGGGCTACGAGTTCTTCGACATCCTCACCTGGGTGCTGTTCGTTGACGCCTCGCGCCGGCGCAACGAGAACGCCCTGTACATCTTCGGGCTGGGCGTGGCCTTCATGTTCTGCGGCATGGCGCTCGGCAACGCGGCGAGCCACATCGTCGATGCACTGGTGGCAGGCGGCAACCTGCAAGCCAACGTGGTGGCCATGGCGGCCATCCTGTGCTTGGTCGTGGTGGCGTTCCTCGTGCTGCCCGAGGGCACCGTAGCGCAGCTGTCGCGGCGCGAGGGGCACGCCGAGCGCGGCGAGGGACGCACGGGCCGCAGCGGCGCGACCTCCGAGGGGCAGGCAGAGGACAGCGACAACATAAGCGAAGAGAACGGTCACGCCGGCGCGACCGCGGACCGCCTCGAGCGGCACTGCGCCGCCGTTGCGCGCGATTTCGGGCTCACACCGCGCGAGAGCGAGGTCATCGTGCTTCTAGCCTACGGGCGCACGCTTGCCATCATCGCCCGCGATTTGCATATCGCCCAGGGTACGGCCCGTACCCACATCGAGAACATCTACCGCAAGCTGGACGTGCACAAGCAGCAAGAGCTCATCGACCTCGTAGAAAACCACGAGGGCTAACGGCCGTCCCGCGAAAAAGGGGAGCGCGTTTGATGGAGCACGCCCCCTTGGCCAGCCTTCGCTGAGGTGGCTACTCGGCAGCCTCCCCCGCTACCGCGGCTGCCTCGCCGGCGGCGCGCTCCGCCCGCTCGCGCTCGATGGCGGCAAGGGCTTCCTGGGGCGTGGGCGGCCGCGGCGTTTCCCGCGCGATGGCCGCAGCCAGGGCCTCCTCGTCGGCCCCTTCGATGGCGATGCTGCGGATGGCGTCGCCGATGGCCAGCTGCTCGATCACCTCGAGCCCTTCGATCACCTGACCGAACACTGTGTACTGGTCGTCGAACTCGGGCTGTTCGCCCAGAGAGAAGTAGAACTGGCAGCTGCCGGAGTTGGGCGCGGACTTGTGGGCCATACACAAACTGCCAAGTACATGCCGGTTGCGAGGGTTGCCCTCCCACTCGTCGATGATGGTATAGCGCGCGTCCCCCGTCCCCGGGTGCATCCCCCGGATGGCTCCCTGGGCAGCGGCGAGCACCTGGGCCGGCCCCATGGTACGCGTGGTGGGACAGCCGCCAAGCACCACCGATCCGGGCTTTCTCGCATGGAACTTCAAATTGTCGTAGAAGCCCTTCGCGGCCAGCTCGATGAAATTGCCCACGGTGACGGGCACCTCGCGCCCGAACAGCTCCGCGCGCACGGTCCCGCGCGCCGTCTCGATGACGGCCACCTCCCGGCCGTTGGGCACATAGCCCGGCGTGTAGATCTCCAGTTCGATGCGTCCCATAAACGCTCCCCTTCCCTGCACGAGCGCACCCGCCTCGGCGCCGCGCCCACCCGAACGCCGCGCCCTTTAGACGCCACGTTCGCAACCTTCAACAAAAAGCCCTCCCATCTTAAGACAGGAGGGCCGCACGCGCGTCCGATGGAGCATCCTATTTTGCGCGAAATCGCCCGCAACTCGAGTTCTCGTGAACCGTGAGAATTGGAAAATGTGCTTTTTTGTTCACCTTTCTGAGCTGGGATTTCTCAAGTTTTCGCAGATCAAATAAGATATTTTTCGAAATCAAAAAAGCACATTTTCCAATTTTCTGGGCCAAAAAAGCACATTCTCCAAATCCCGTGTTCCAGAAAAGCGCCTTTTCCAAATTGGGGAGAACGAAAAAGGCCCGACCGCTGACTGGATGCGGTCGGGCCTTTCGGGTTGGGACAGTGCGGGAACCCCTTAGGCAGCCAGGCGACGGGCGATGGCCCGGATGAACTCGCCGGTGGAAAGGGTCGTCGGATTCGGGAGCGTCGTGATGCGGGCGAGGTCGCCGGTCATCTCGCCGGCCTCGATGGTGGCAAGCGTCGCCGCTTCCAGGCGGTCGGCAAAGGCCACGAGATCGGGCAGCTCGTCCAACTCGCCGCGCTTGCGCAGGGCACCGGACCAGGCGAAGATGGTGGCCACGGAGTTCGTGGACGTCTCCTTGCCCTCCAGGTGCTTGTAGTAGTGGCGCTGCACCGTGCCATGGGCCGCCTCGTACTCGTACACACCCGCCGGGCTCACGAGCGCCGAGGTCATCATGGCCAAGGAACCGAAGGCAGAAGACACCATGTCGCTCATCACGTCGCCGTCGTAGTTCTTGCAGGCCCAGATAAAGCCGCCCTCGGCCTTCATGACGCGGGCCACGGCGTCGTCGATGAGCGTGTAGAAGTACTCGATGCCGGCCTCCTCGAAGCGGGCGGCGTACTGGTCGTCGTAGATCTCCTGGAAGATGTCCTTGAAACGGTGGTCGTACTTCTTGGAGATGGTGTCCTTGGTGGCGAACCACAGGTCCTGCTTGGTGTCCAGGGCGAACTCGAAGCAGCTCATGGCGAAACTCGCGATGGAGGCGTCCAGGTTGTGCATGCCCTGAGCCACGCCGGCGCCGTCGTACTCGTGCACGAGCTCGCGGATCTCGGTGCCGTCCTCGCCCGTGTACACCAGCTCAACCTTGCCGGGACCGGGCACGCGGATCTCGGCGTTCTTGTACACGTCACCATAGGCATGACGGGCGATGGTGATGGGTTTCACCCAGTTGCGCACGCAGGGCTCGATGCCCTTCACGATAATGGGCGTGCGGAACACCGTGCCGTCGAGCATCGCGCGGATGGTGCCGTTGGGGCTCTTCCACATCTGCTTCAGGTCGTACTCCTCCACGCGCGCCGCGTTCGGCGTGATGGTGGCACACTTCACGGCCACGCCCAAGCGCTTGGTGGCCTCGGCGGACTCGAAGGTGACCATATCGTCGGTGGCGTTGCGGTTCTCGAGGCCCAAGTCGTAGTACTCGGTCTTCAAGTCGACGAAGGGACAGATCAGCTCGTCTTTGATCATCTGCCAGATGATGCGGGTCATCTCGTCGCCGTCCATCTCCACGAGCGGCGTGGTCATTTGAATCTTGGTCATGGTGCTCCTAACGACAGAAATCGGTTGCGACCATGCTACCGCGAAATGTGAGCAATTCGCCCCGCAATTCGCCTAGAAACAAGGTTGTAACGGGCAGGGGCTGTCCGGGTTCGAGCGGGCGGAGATGACCCGTGCTCAAGCAATGGCTCGCTCGGCGGAACAGCCCACTGGGCTGTTCCGTTCGCTGCGCAACCTGCGCGCGGGCCACCTCCGCCCGCTCGAACCCTACTCTGCCTCTGCTGATTCAGATGGCGCAGCCATGATCTCTTCCAGGAACGCTTTGCCGTAGGTGGCGAGTTTTTTCTCGCCGATGCCGGGGAGGGCCAGCAGCTCCTCTTCTGTGACGGGGCGGGCGGCGGCCATGGCGGCCAGGGTGGCGTCGTGGAAGATGACGTAGGGCGGCACGGCGGCCTCCTGGGCCAGGCGCAGGCGCAGGGCGCGCAGGCGCTCAAAGAGCTCGACGTCCGCCTCGGTGAGATCGGCAGCGCCCGCGCGGGCGGACTTCGGCAGCTTGGCCGCACTCCCCTTGCGCACCTTCGGCGTCTGCTTGATGCTCAGCGCGAAATCGAGCTCGGCGGCCTCGCGGTAGCGGGGGCCGAAGCCCACGAGAGGGAACTTCCCCTCGGTGATGGCGAGGTAGCCGTCGGCGGCCAAAAGTTCCACCACCTCCATGAGCAGGGCGCGCCGCGCCTCGGAGGTGCCGTAGACCGGCAGGTTCACCAGGCCCCACTGGCGCAGGCTCTCGGTGTCGGCGCCGCGCAGCACGTCCACCACCGTCGTTTTGCCGAAGCGGCCGCGCAGGGCCTGCACACAACGCATGATGGCGCGGGCCTCCGCCGTCACATCCACCGCTTCGAATTCCCCGTCGCAGTTCGAGCAGCAGCGCTTTGGCGGGGAACTCGTAGGATTTTCCTCAGTCGGGAGGGCAGACCAAGGTCTGCCCCTACGGGGATCTGGAGCGCAGACGGCATAGTCGTCGTTGGGGGCGACCTCGGTCGCTCCTCCCTGCGGCGGGAGAGTCTCATCCCGGGCGCCTTCCCCGAAGTAGCGGAGGATGTACGCGCGCAGGCAACCGGTGGTGTAGCAGTAGCCGACCATGGATTCCAGCATGCGGCGGCGGCTCGCGCGCACCACCTCGGCCTCCTCGGCGGTGAGCCCTTCGTGGGTCGATTCCTGCTCGATGAAGAAACGGCCTGTGGCAATGTCGCCGTCGCACCACAGAAGCAGGCACTCGGCCGGGCTGCCGTCGCGGCCGGCACGGCCGGCCTCCTGGTAGTAGGCCTCCACGGAGCCGGGCATGTTGAAATGGGCCACGTAGCTCACGTTCGACTTGTCGATGCCCATGCCGAAGGCGTTGGTGGCCACCATGACCGGGGCCTCATCGTTCACGAAGGCCCGCTGGTTGCGCTCGCGCTCGTCGGCCGAGAGCCCCGCATGGTAACGCGTGGCCGCGATGCCCCGCTCGCGCAAGTGGTCGCAGACCTCCTCCACCGTCGCCCGCTTGGCGCAGTAGACGATGCCCGACTCGGCCCGTCGCTCGTCGATGAACTCGTCCAGGCGCGCGAGCTTCTGCTTGGGCTCGCGCCGTTCCACGGCGAAGCGCAGGTTCGGGCGGTCGAAGCCCGTCACGGTGCAGGCCGCGTCCTGAAGGCCCAGAAGGCGCACGATGTCGCGACGCACGAGGTCGGTGGCCGTGGCCGTGAGCGCCGCCACAGGCGGCCGAACGGGCAAGCTGGCGATGAAGTCCCCGATAGAAAGGTACGAAGGGCGGAAGTCCTGGCCCCATTGGGACACGCAGTGTGCCTCGTCCACGGCGACGAGGGAAAGCGGCGCGGTGCGAGCGAACTCGGCGAAGCGCGGATCGGCCAGGCGCTCGGGAGCCACGTACATGAGGTCGTAGGCACCCCCGGCCGCCCGGCGCAGCACCTCGGCCTGCTGTCCGGGCGTCAGCGTGGAATTCAGGTAGGCCCCGCGGATGCCCGCCTCTTGCACGGCCCGAACCTGGTCGGCCATGAGCGACACGAGCGGGCTCACGACAAGGGCCATGCCTTCTATGACGACGGCGGGCACCTGGTAGCACACCGACTTGCCGGCGCCGGTGGGCATGACCGCCAGCACGTCGCGACCGGCCAGCAGTGCCGAGACCACCGCCTCTTGACCCGGCCGGAACGCGTCATAGCCGAAACGGCTCGCCAGCACGGCCCGCGCCTGCTCCATCTTTTGATCCATGAACGTTCCCCCGCCTTCAGTCGCTCTCGTTTTCCGAAAGCCAGTATAGCGGGTATCGGCGGCGCCGTGGTCGCGGCAGAGCCGTCCCCAAACCGTCACAAATTCCCGGCACGTTCCCCGCGCCAACCGCTGCGGCGTCGCAGCTAGGTCAATCGCCCTCTCAATTGAGGCGCGCCAGAGCGGCCTCGGCCGCAGCGAGCACCTCGGCCACCTGGTCGGGATCCATGGCGGAAAGCGGCATGCGGGGCTCGGGGGCCGCCGAGAAGTCGCCGATGGCCATGCGCAGCCACGCCACATCGTGCCAGGCGCCGAGCTTGTAGCCGGCCTCCTTCTGAACGCCCATGAGCGTAAAGCCCAGCTTCTCATGCAAAGCCAAGCTCGCCTCGTTAGGCACCGTGATGAGGCTGTAGGCGTTGCGCACGCCCTGCAGGGCCAGAAGGTCGATGAGCGCCCAGAACAGCACGCTGCCCCATCCTCGGGAGGTGCAGCCCGGCGCGAAGTAGATGGACAGCTCGGCGTTCCACGCATAGGCGGCGCGCTCCCCCAGCCGGTGCGCGTAGGCGAACCCGACGATGGAGCCGTCCTCTTCCACCACCAGATAGGGATAGTCGCCGATGATAGAGGCCATGCGACAGCGGAAGGCGTCCAACGAGGGGGTCTCGGTTTCGAACGTGACCGCCGTATCTCGGATATAGGGCGCGTACACGGCCAGAATGCCTGCCGCGTCTGCCTCCGTCGCCAGTCTTACCGTGCGCACAACCGAACCTCCCTTAAATCGTCTGCCGTGACACTGCGACAACTATTGTATGCGCGCACCTGTCGCCGTCAAAAGGAGAACTGGCGAGCGGAGGGGAAGCCGCGCGCTACTCGTACTCCACCACGGCCAAATCCGCCGGGCCGCTCACGATGAAGCCCACATCGCGCACGAAGGCCCCGGCGGGAACGTTCCCGTTGTGGGCGTCGTTGGTGATAGCAAGCCGCGTGCCCGAGGCCGAAGCCTGACAGTTCCACGCGTCCTCCAAGGTCACCTCGCCGTTGAAGGGCACTGTCACCGACCAGCTCTTCACGCCGGCGCTGTAGTTCGAGCCGGCCATCTCGTAGCGGAAGAAGCTGCGGCCACCCTCCTCCCAGCGGTCGGCCACCTGGAAGGTCCACTGCAGGGTGTCGTCGGCGGAGACGAGCATCTGGGCTCCGGCGCTGTTGTCCTTCACCTCGGCCCGGGCCAGCGCCACCTCCTCGCGGGAAAAGCCGGGGCTCTTCAGCGTGTCGACGAGCCACAGGCCCTCATCAGTGAGGTCGTCCAGAGTGAAGCCGGAGGTCTTCGCGCAGCCGGGCTTGAACAGGGCCGCCGTCTCGTCCTTGTTCGACAGGTTCCAGCAGATGTAGCTCACGTCCAGCTCGTTCATGAGGCGCACCCACAGGTTCGCCGAAGCGTAGTCGATCTCGCCGGCGCCGCTCGCCTCGCAGATCCCGAACTCGGTCACGAACACGGGCAGACCGCCGGCCACCGCCGTGGAAAGCGCGTGGCGCAGGTCATCTTCGTGAGTGGCGGCGTAGAAGTGCAGCGCGTACATGACGTTGGCGTCGGGCAGCGGATCGGCCGCCGCGGCGGCGAGATCCTGCGACCAGGTGGGCGTCCCCACGACGATGACCGCATCGGGGTCGTTGGCACGGATGATGGGAATGACCGCCTCGGCATAGGCCTTGATGTCGGCCCAGCTCGTGCTGCCGTTGGGCTCGTTGCAGATCTCGTAGATGACATTGTCCGCGTCCCCCAGGGCGCCGGACACGGAGCGGAAGAACTCCTCGGCGGCCCACTGGTTCGTGAGGGGGTTCGCATCCGACAGGGTGTGCCAGTCGACCACCGCGTACAAATCGGCGGCCTGGGCGTACTGGACGCCGCGCACCACCAGGTCGTTCAGCGCCGCCCGGTCGCCCGTCTCCGTGGCATAACCGCCCTCCTCCGCCGAGTAGGTGGCCAGGCGCACGACGTTGGCGCCCCACACCTCGCGCAATTCGGTAAAGAACTCCTGGTTCACGTACTGGGGGTACCAGGCCAGGCCGTGGGTGGAGACGCCGCGCAGCTGCACTGGCTCGCCGGCGGCATCGGTGAGCTGGGCGCCGACGACCTTGAGCGCGCCGGTCGTGGAAGGGGTGGGCGCGGGCGGCGCCGCCTCTTCGACCGGAGCCTCTTGCGCAGCGGCGTCGGCCGAAGTCTCTGGCTCCGCCTCCAACGTGTCTTGGGGCCGCGTCGTCGGCTCTTCCACCACCAGGGCATTCGATCCTCCGGCCGGGGCCAAGCCGCCCACCGTCGCGGCCAGGGCCACGCCGATGCCCGCGAGCACCACGAGCACCGCCACCGCGATGCCGATGCGCGCGAACCTTGCCCGTCCCGCCGTCTTTCCCATGGCACGCTCACTTCCAGGGCCTCACAGCCCGCTCATTTCCAGGGCCTAGAGGCCCACTCGTTCTTCGTCAGGCTCGCCATTGTACACCGCCGCGGGCGCCAGCGTGACTTCCACACACATTCCCAAAGCCTGGGCCACATCCACCAAAAGATCGGAGGTGATATTGGCGCGACTCCGCTAAGCCGCCGTCACTTTCAAGAGGGCGGCGCCGAGGGCGAGGAATTCTTGCTGGGTCAGGGTCTCACCGCGGCGGCGGGGGTCGATGGTGGCGGCATCGAAGATGGCGGCCAGGCGCTCGGCAATGGCAGCGCCGTCGGGAAGCACAATGCCCGGGGCGCCCTCCTGCGCCGACGGGCCCGCGCCCAGCGAGATCGGGCCGCGGCCGGAGAAGTAGGTCTTGCAGGAGTTGGCGATGGTCTTGCGGCGGTTGGTGAAGGCGGCGTCGGCCATCAGGGCCGCAGCAGCGATGACCTCCGGAGACGCCGGCGCGCCGTCGGCCATAAGCGGCACACGGCGGTTCAGTCGGATGACAGCGGAATCCACCCGGGGCGGCGGGAAGAAGTTGCCCGGCCCCACGGCGAAGCGGCCAGCTGGCTCGACGTACAGCCCGAGCTTCACGGTGTAGGCGCCGTAGTTCTTCGTGCCCACGGCGGCGGCCATGCGGTCGGCCACTTCCTTCTGCACCATGATGGTGGCGGAGTCCAGGAAGGGGAAGGATTCGAAGTAGTCGAGCACGACTGTGGCGGCGACAGCGTAGGGAAGGTTCGCGACCAGCTTGCTGGGAAGACTCGGCCGAAGCTCCTCCTGGGGCACAGCCACGCGGTACCTTGATTCGCTCAGACAGTCCTCGCTCTGCGAAACAGCCCACTGGGCTGTTTCGTTCGCCGCGGAACTCGCTCGGTCAAGGCACCCCGCATCCCCGCCGGGCTCAACCATGGTTGAGGCGACTGAAACAATGTCATCCCTGGTTACATCGAGAGCGTCTTTTTCGATGAGGGCGAACTTCTCGCGCCAGGGGTGCAGGGTGTCGGCGAGGACGGCGGGCAGGTCGGGGTCGCGCTCGATGGCGATGACGCTGGCGGCGTGCTTCAGAAGCGCGATGGTGAGCGTGCCGATGCCGGGGCCCACCTCCAGGATACGGTCGTTCTCCCCCACCTCGGCCAGGGCGACGATCTTCTTCAGCACGTCGTCGTTCACGAGGAAGTTCTGGCCCAAGGTGTACTTGGTGCCGATGCCGTGGGCCTCGAGCACCGCACGGGTGGCACTCGGCGTAGAGAGCGGCGACAGGCGCCCATCGCCGCCGGCGTAGCTATCGATGGCCACCACGGCCGTTGCCCTTCTTCTTGGTGTTCTTCTTCCCGTAGGCCGGGCCGCCGCCCTTGCTGGAAGACTTGCGCGGACCGCGGGAGCCCGACTTCGGAGCGCCCTGCTTGGGAGCGGGCGCCTTCTGGCTCACGGACAGCTTCGCGCGATCCTTCGGGCGAACATCCTCGCGAGAGTCGTCGGCAGTTGGGAGGGCGGACCGAGGTCCGCCCCTACGGGAATCGTCCGCATCCCGGAAGCCGTCCCAAGCGTCGTCCGCGTCGGCGATCTCGATCCTTTCGACCTCGTCTTTCGCCTCTTCGGCCTCTTCGACCTCTTCCGTACCTTCCACTTCCACGACCTCGTAGTCGTCGTCGAAGTCGAGACCCATGGCGCCGAAGCCGCCGACGGGGGGCAGCGGGTACTCCTCGGCCTCGGCGGTGATCTCGCCGTCGGCGCGGATCTTCCCCACCCAGTCGAGCACGAGTTCCACGGTGAACCCAGCCACGGACAACGCCGAGCGCACCGTGCCGATGAGCGGCTCGAACCCGTGCGGATCGCCGCCTACCCCCACCACGTGAATGACAGCGGGCCGCTTAGGCCGCGTGCGCAGGTCGGTGAAGTAATAGGGCTGCAGGCGGTCGAGCAGCGCCTTCATCTGGGCCGGCACGCTGGCGAAGTACACCGGGCACACCACGATGAGCTCGTCGGCCGCGTCCAGGTGCTTGCGCACCTCGTTCATGTCGTCGTCGATGACGCAGTGGTGGAACAGGGCACCGGATTCCGCCACCGCCTCCTGGGGCAGCAGCGGATCGCCCTCCTCGAACAGGTGGATGGGCTCGTCGGCGGCTGCACGGCACTTGTCGCAGCCGATGCACGGCCCCACCTCGGTGGACGACACCGACACGATGGATACCCCGTCGTCCGGGCACTCCTCGATACAGGCGTTAAACAGCTCGTCGGCCAGCGCGGCACTGCGCCCATCGGCCCGGCACGACCCGTGCAAAATCACTCGATGCATGAGCATCCTTTCCGAAAGAATCACTGCCCGCCATTATAGCCCGCCATGCCACCTGCCGCCGTTTCCGCTTTCACAACATTCCACGAACGAACCCACCATCACGAATTCTGCTTCGCCTGCACCTCCTCACCTCTGCGAAGTTGTTTCCATCCAGCCTGTCGCCCGATCACGGCAGCCCGTGCATGTTTCCCTCTTCAAATCTGGCAAGTTTTCGCAGGTTTTCGACATCGAGAGACTCAGAAGGCCGCTAGGTAGCCGCAAATGCAGAGACACCAGATAAAACACCTGATCGAAAAGAGTTGCTAGCGATCCTCGAACCGGTCGCAACGGCTGAAATGTCGCAATCCTCGAAAAACTTGCCGTTCTCAACGGCATTAGCCTGCGAACGACTTAAGCACAGCTAACCGAGAAGCGGCGTTCTCCATGACGCGCTTTGCCATAGCCTGGGTATCAAATTCGACGAAGCTGGTTGGGTCAATGGCTTCGAACCGCTCCGCAAGCAGTCGCGCCTCCTCCTTCGCCGCCTTCCGCGAAACGCGCATATCTTCAGCCGTGCGCGCCAAGTCGTCAGCCGTAATATCGCTCAGCTCCCTGTGGGCACCGAGCGCAAAAGCCATTTTTGTCGAATAGCCCGTCAACGGAATGCATGTCAAATCGTACAGGGGAGCCAGCGCGCGATGCTTCCAGTCCTCGCTATAGAGAAAGGCGTAATTCTTAAGATGGTTGTCCGAGTTCCCAATAAGATAGTGGAACAGCAGCCGACGCGCCATCTCGAGCCTCTCTTGCGCCGGACGCTCGGAAACTGCATCAACAAGCTTGGCGATGACTTGAACATAGCTAACTTCGGGATGCGCATCAGCGTATTTCAAATAGAGGGGAAGTCCGCGCGCTTGACAGAAATCCTCTTGGTGCAACCGCAGAAGACCGCCCTCGCCAAGTGGAACGCGATCGTAGCGCTTAACAGCAATGGCGCCCGGAATCTCGGGGATGAGGGCAACGTCAGGTGTCGCAAAACCGCACCGCCGGGCGATCTCCATGCATACGAATTCGTTGTAGGCGAGCTCCTCCCTGCCTCTTCGAGCGACCTTTACGATATGCGAGGACGGTGCCGTCCCAAGCGGCAGCTTCCAATCGCTCAGAGCCGCATCTCGAGCATCGACCTCTTCAGGCAAGTACCAAGCCACCTTCGATTGCGCTCCCGAGAGAGAAAGCCTCAGCTCATCGGTCATCTCCGTCACCGCCCGCTCCGCGTCTTCGCGCAACTGTTCCACCACTGAGTTTTCCAAGGGGGCATAGGACGGCTTGAAATCGGTCAATCGCGATCCCTCGGCAACGAACGTGAGGGCGCCAATGCTCTCGCATCCGAGCTTCTCGAAGAAGGCAAGAAAATCATTGCGGGGCACTTGGTAACGCTCGGCCAAATTGGCGAGCACAACGCCTTCGGGCAAAAGCCCTTGGAAAAAGGGAGCATATTCCTGGGGCTCGTAGCACCCGAAATCGAGCGGCATGCTCTCCGAGATGCCAAACTCGCCCTTTTCTTCTCCCCGCTGCACGTATCGAACGTCGTAGAAGAAGCGGATTCCGAAATCGGTCGAAGCAAATGCCCCAACCAGTTCCATGCCCTCCCGGCTGTCGCGATAGACTTCGAGCCTCAATCTTCTCCCCTCCCTCTGGCGTACAAATCAAGTCCTATGGACTGGCACACGTAGAGCACTTGCTTGATGTTACCGCCCGCCACTCCGCGCTCCAGCTCACCGATGAAGCGAGGGGAGCACTGGCAGGCATCGGCAAGTTGCACCTGCGTCAGGCCCAGTTTCTTGCGGCGCTTCCGAATAGCCTGGCCCAAATCTTCGGCATCGCGGATTTTCCCTCGTGGGTTGCGAGGCTTTCCCTGGCCAAACGTTATCTGCGCATCCGAATGCATAATCTTCCCATTTCGTACTATTTCAGCGACAAAGGGTATTATAGTACCAAATGGGAAGATTTCTCAGTTTCTCTCAGAATCTTCCCATTTGGGATGCTGAAGCGCGGCGCGCCGAACTATTGAGCGGGATCAGCCAAGCCTCTCGATTAAGCGCCTATCCTCTGCCAACAGGTGGGCTTGCGGTTAAGAAGGTGCTGGGCGTTTTCGTAGAGTTGGGCGAGCAGGGCGGCGCGGGCCTCGGGGGTGTCGGCGCCGCGAACCTCGCAGAGCACGTTAGCGGTGTAGATGGTGTGGGCCGGGCCGCAGTCGGTACCGCGCACAGGCTCGGGAGTCATGTAGGGCGAGTCCGTCTCGGTGAGCAGGCGGTCGGCCGGCACGAGGGCCGCGGCCTCGCGCACTTCGTCGGCGCGCTTGAAGGTGAGCGGCCCCCCGAAGGCGATGTAGCAGCCGGCCTCCACCCAACGCGCCACCTCCGCTGCGTCCAGGTTGAAGCAGTGCAGAAGGGTCCCCGCCTCGGGGAAGCCCTCCTCTTTCAGAATGGCAAAACCGTCGTCGTGGGCCTCGCGCATGTGCAGCGCGATGGGCAGCCCCGCTTCCTTGGCCAGACGGATCTGGGCGCGGAAAACGTCTTGCTGCACATCGCGCGGCGACAAGTCGTAGTGGTAGTCGAGCCCGATCTCCCCCACCGCGCTCACGCGGCGGTCGCGCAGACGCTCGCGCAGGGCGGCCTTAAGCTCCGGCGTCCATTCCTTGGCGTTGTGCGGGTGCACGCCGGCCGCGATGCGCACGTGGGGCACCGCCGGGGCAGCGACAATGCCAGCCGCCCCGTCGTCCTCTTCTTCCATGACCTTCAGATCGCGCGCGGCCTCCATGAGCCAGAGAGGCAGGTCGTCGAAGGTGGCGAAGCCGTCCTCGGCCGGATCGACGATGGTCTCCCCGAAGGCGACGCCGTGGGCGCCGGCGCGGGCCAGCTCGCAGGCCGGGTCAGCGAGCATCTGCAAGTGCGCATGGGTATCGGCCACGGGCCCTTCCAACACCGGCGAGGGCATCACGCGCCACTTCCCGCCCTTGCGCTTCTGACGGAACAGCGCGTCGTAAAACACAGGATCTTGCTCTCTCATGATTCCTTCTAGCATCTTCTAAACAGGGTTGCTATAATGGAAGCACCAGCAAAGCCCGAAGCTGTAAACTCTGGCGGGCGGCGCGGGTTGTTTTGATCCAGAAAAGACCAGTTACCGCTGGTCTTTTCTGTTTCTCCCCTCGCCATCCTCCTGCTTGCTCGATTTCATTTCCCTCCAGACCTCCAAAATGAAGCCCGCTATGGTAGCGACCGCGGCGGCGGCGAAAAGAACGTTCTCAAACATAGGCGACTCTCCAATCTCTCGAAGCGCCGCCCGCAGTTGGACTTTGCTAGTGCATCTCCATTATAGCAAACAAATACACGTATTACCGTTTCAATTTCACTATAGTTCAGGAAGGTTATCCACGTCCAGGCGCGGGAAGAGGGGGTCGCCCACCTCCACGGCGACGCTGGCGGGCAGCTGGCCCCAGGCCGTGGCCTCCTGGATGTCGGTGACGCCGGCGATCTCTCCCAGACCCAGGCGACGGAACACCTCGGCCGAGGTGTTCGGCATGAACGGTGCCATGTACAGGGCGATGATGCGGATGGCCTCCAGGCAGTTGTAGATGACCCTGGCCAGCTCATCGGCACGCGCGGGATCCTTCGCCAACGTCCAGGGGGCGCTCTCCTCCACGTACAGGTTCACGCGGCTCGCCAGCTTCTGCACGGCCGCCGCGGCCCCGGTGAAGTCCACCTCGGCCATGCAGCCGTCGTATTCCGCGTACAGGCTGTCGGCGATCTCGCGCAGCGGGTTGCCCTCGGAGCCCGCGGGCGCCTCGGGCACGCGGCCCTCGAAGTACTTCGTGGTCATGTTCGTCACGCGAGAGACGAGGTTGCCCCAGGTATTGGCCAAGTCAGCGTTGTACACCTGCACCATGCGCTCCATAGAGATGGAGCCGTCATGGCCGAACTGCACGTCGCTCATGAAGTAGTAGCGGTAGGCGTCCACGCCGAAGACCTTCACCAGATCGGCGGGCATAAGGCCGTTGCCCTTGGACTTCGACATCTTCTCGCCCTTGGTGAGCAGGAAACCGTGGCCGAACACCGTGTGGGTGATGGGCATGCCAGCGGCCATGAGCATCGCGGGCCAGATCACGCAGTGGAAGCGGGTGATGTCCTTGCCCACGAAGTGGTACTGGATGGGCCAGCGGCCGTCGAACTCGGCCTCGCGCTCGTCGTCGCCGTAGCCGATGCCGGTGAGGTAGGCGATGAGCGCATCGGCCCACACGTAGAACACGTGACCCTCATCCCACGGCACGGGAATGCCCCAGTCGAAGCTGGAACGGGAGATGGACAGGTCGTTCAGGCCGCCCTTCACGAAGGAGACGATCTCGTTTCGGCGCGTGACGGGACGAATGAAGTCGGGGTGCTCGTCGTAGAAGGCCAGCAGACGGTCCTGGAACTCGGACAGCTTGAAGAACCAGTTCTCCTCGCCGGAGGCCTCGTAGCGCACGGGGCGCTTGCAGTCGGGGCAGACGAACTCGCCCTCGTCGTTCTTCTCCAGGTCGCTCTCGGCGTAGTAGGTCTCCTCATGGACGCAGTACCAGCCCTCGTAGGCGCTCTTGTACAGCCAGCCGGCGTCGTAGAGGCCCTGCCAGAACTGCTGCACCGCCCGAGTCTGGGCCTCCTCGGTGGTGCGCACGAAGGCGGTGTAGTCGATGTCGAGCAGCTTCCAGGCGTCGGTGAAGGCCGGGGCCAGCCGGTCGCACCAGGCCTGGGGGGTCATGCCGTTCTTCTCGGCGGTCTCGGCGATCTTCTGGCCGTGCTCGTCGGTGCCGGTGACGAACGACACGTCGTAGCCGTTCATGCGCTGATACCGGGTGATGGTGTCGGCCGCCACGGTGGTGTAGGCGGTGCCCAGATGGGGCGCGGCGTTGATGTAGTAGATGGGCGTGGTCACGCCGAAGGTTCCCTTGGACATCGGGGAGGCCTCCTCTCCGGGCTCGCACGGCCAATGACGCCGCGGAACCGCTCGGTTTTGCAGTGCAGGCTATCTTACCACTCGCCCGCGGGGGAGTCCCCGAGGATTCCGCGCAGCGTGGCGGCCAGATCCTTCACGGAGATGGGCTTGGAGAGGTGGTCGTCGGCGCCGGCGCGCTTGGATTCTTGCACGTCCTCGGCGAAGGCGTTGGCCGACAGCACCACCACCGGAAGGGCGCGCACATCGGCCCGGTCGCTCGCGCGGATGGCGCGGGTGGCCTCGAGGCCGTTCATCACCGGCATCTGGATGTCCATGAGCACGAGCCGGAAGTGGCCCGGCTCCGCGGCCGCGGGCACGTCGAGGGCCTCCTGGCCGTTGAAGGCGCACTCCACCTCAAGGCCGAGGGATTCCAAAAGCGCCGCGGCGATCTCGCTGTTCAGCTCGTTGTCCTCCACCAGCAGCACGCGGGCCGGCCCGAGGGCCTCCCCGGCGGCGGGCGAGGGTGCGGTGCCCTCGGCCCCGGCGGGGGCGGCCCCTTCCCCGTGGCGCAGGTTCACGTGCACCGTGAAGGTGGTGCCCACCTCCGGGGTGCTCTCCACGTCGATGGTGCCCCCCATGAGCGACACCACGTTGTGCACGATGGAAAGCCCGAGGCCGGTACCCTCCACCCGCTCGGTGCGGGAATCGTGCTCCCGGGCGAAGGGCTCGAAGACGTGCTCGAGGAAGGCCGGGTCCATGCCGCAGCCGGTGTCGGAGAACACGAACTCGTAGTCGCTGCAACCGGGCGTGCGCGTGGGATGCTCCACGACGCGCACGGCCACCGAGCCGCCGGGGGCGGTGAACTTCACCGCGTTGCCCAGCATATTGATGAACACCTGCTGCAACCGCAGCTCGTCGGCCTCCACCAGCGGATGGGCCAGCTCGCCCACCTCCACAGCAAGGCGCAGGCCGCCCTCCTCGCAGCGCGGGGCGAACACCGCCTCCACCTCGGCCACAAGGGCCCGCAGATCCACGGTGCCCACCGACAGCACGAGCCGGCCGTTCTCTATCATGGACAAATCGAGCACCTCGTTGATGAGGTTGAGCAGGTGGTTGCTCGACAGCGTTATCTTCGCGAGGCAGTCGTCCACCCGGGCCGGGTCCCCCTCGTTCATGCGCGCCAGCTCGGTCATGCCGATGATGGCGTTCATGGGAGTGCGGATGTCGTGGCTCATGCGGGAGAGGAAGTCGCTCTTGGCGTTGTTGGCCGCCACGGCCGCCCGGTAGGAGTCCTCCATGGCCTGCTGGATCTGCTTCTCGCGGGCCTTCATCACCGTGACGTCCTGGGTGGTGTACACCAGGCGCACCGGGCGCCCCTGGTCGTCGCGCTCGACGCAGATGAGGTTGATGTCCTCCCACTTCAAGTCGCCCCCGCGGTTGAACTGGTACTCGAAGCCCAGGTTGTCCACCCCCGGCGGCATGGCCTCGGCGATGGCCTCGGGGGTGAAGCGCTCGCGCACCTCCCGCTTCGCGTCGGCGCCCACCACGAGCCCTTCCAGGCGCTTCAGCATGGCCTCGTAGGGGCCCTCCAAATCATAGGGGTCCTTCGGGGTGACCGGTCCGCTCATGTAGCGGAAATGGTCGGCCTCCAGATCGATGAGCACCAGCCGCTCGGTCAGCTTCCCCACCCCGGCCTGCACGTCGATGCGGTCCTTCATGGAGAGCGCCAGGCGCTTGTGGCGGTGGTTGTTGAAGGCCACGATGCCCACGATGACCACCATGAACACCACCACGATGACGAACAGGGCGCTCCAGCCGCCCTCGTTGGCCGCATCTATCATCTGGCTCGTGGCGGCCGATGGGAAGGTCTCCAGGATGGACCAGTTGAGGCCGGGCACGTTGGTAACGCAGGCGGTGCCCACGCCGCCGGCCCCGTCGTAGGTGAAGGCGAGGGCGCCGTTGCCGGCAAAGGCCTGCTCGAGCTCCTCCACCGTCGCTCCCCCCATGCCCGTGCCGCTGCCGGCCTCCTCGATGAGGTTCAGCCCCACGAACTCGCCGCGGGAGGCGGCCACCACCTCGCCGGTGGGCAGGCACAGCAGCACGTGGGACTCGTAGCCGAAGAAGCTGTTCTGCAAAAGCTCGGTCAGGCGCCCCTCGTCGTAGTGGGCCAAAAGCAGGCCGATGATGGGGCCGTCCGCCCCGTCGCGCACCGGGGCGTAGAAGAAGATGAGGTTCTCGTGGGTGAGCCGGGTGTTGAACACGCAGTCGATGCCGGAAAGGCCGGCCATGGCGTTTTGGTAGTAGGTGCGGTCGCTCACGTCCACCGGGTCGAAGCCCGCGGAGTGCTGCATGCCGTCGGCGTCCACGAAGTCGATGGTGTCGAAGGGGGACACCTCCCCCATCTCCTCGAGCCACGCGGCACTTGTCACGATGGCCGTGACATCCGAGGATTCCGACGCCAGGGCGGCAATGGTCTCGATGTCCTTCTGGGTATTGCGCATGAAGGTGGACACGAGCTTGGCCGTCTGGTTGGCGGCATCGGTCACGTACTGGCTCGACTGGGACACGATGCGGTTGCTCGTCTGCTGCATGAACATGGAGAACGTGACGATGACGGCAATGAAGACGACGAGGAAGGCCGTCACCGACAGCCAGTACTTCCTGCCTTCTTCCTCCATGTCACACCCCCTCGGGGCCGTCTCTCACTGCACGTTCCATCATAAGGGATGGGAGGGGCGCCCGAAGCGACAAGTTGGAAGTCCCATGGACTTTGCGCACACTCCAGAAGGCGGCGAAAATTTCTTTCGCCAAGCCATTTACTTAGGGGAGCGAAGGCGCTAAAATACGAACAAACATTCGATAGTAGTGCAGAAAGGCCTGGTGAAGGCCCTGGCTTTTCACGGCCTGGAGGGCACTGCGGGAAAGGGGGAACCATGGAGCGAACCAGAGCGGCACACATGGCGGGAGGGGTCGTGGCGGTAGCCGTCGCCCTCGGATGGGGCGCCCTGGCCTGGGGCGCGTCGGGAGCGGAGCAGCCCGGCGAGGGGGCGCAGGGGCGGGGAGCCCTCGTGGCCCCGGCGGCCCTTGGGCGCCCCGACCCCGTGACTGCGAACGCCCCGGGCTGGGCCG
>OLNR01000744.1_pt1 | contig 24133 bp, 17 predicted proteins | sample 1672231 | NCBI WGS metagenome assembly OLNR01 (sample SAMEA3136662, study PRJEB25190) | human gut metagenome
CGATGAAGGTGGCGGAGTAGACGCTCTGGCCGTTGTGGGCCTTCTTGTACTCTTCCACAATCTCGTTCAGCTTTGCCCAGCCCTCGTCAGCCTTGGCCTGGTCCATGCTCTGGGGGAAATCGATGATGAATTCGCGGTGTTTGGGGATACGTGCTTTCATAATGATACACTCCTGTGATTTTTATAAAAAATATACGTTTTGTATATTCAGGCGAATTTACAGCCCGAAACAGCGCCGGGCATTTTCGGCGGTCTGGTCCAGCACGGCCTGGGCGTCCATGTCCCAGGTCGTGCCGATGTAGGCGGCCACGTGGGCGATGTTGCGGCTGTCGTTGCGGGTGCCGCGCACCGGCTCCGGCGCCATGTAGGGGCAGTCGGTCTCCAGCAGAGCGCGGTCATGGGGGATGGCGGCCAGCACCTTGGCGGCACGTTTGGCGCCTTTGTAGGTCACGGCACCGCCAAAGCCCAGATACATGCCCTGCTCCACCAGCCAGGCGGCGTCATCGGCGCTGCCGCTGTAGCAGTGCAGGGCACCGCGGGGCTTATATTTGCGCAGCAGATCGTACATTTCGGCATGGGCTTCCCGGTCGTGGACCGACACGGGCAGGTCCAGCTCCCTGGCCAGCTGCAGCTGGGCCTCAAACAGGGCGTACTGCTCCTCGCGGGGCACGGGCCAGTGGTGGTCGAGGCCGATCTCCCCTACCGCGACAACGGCGGGGTCCTCATACAGCGGACGCATGGCGGCAAGCTCGGCGCGCCAATCGCCGTGGTAGACGGCCACGGTGGCGGCGTCCTCCTCGATGAGGCTTTCCGGGTGGATGCCCAGCGCGGCGTGGAAGTAAGGCACGGTGTGCGCCAGTTCCAGCACCTTTTGGGCGTCGCCGGAGTGGGTGGCACATTCCAGCACACCCATCACGCCGCCCCGGGGCAGCGCGGCCAGCAGGTCGGCACGGTCGCCGTCAAACTGGCGGCTGGCATAATGGGCATGGGTGTCAAAAATATTCGTCATGGTTCAGCTTTCCTTTGGCTGCGGGGCGCGGTTGACCAGGAAGATGCCCACACAGACCAGCGCCAGCGCCGCGATGTACTGCCACTCAAACAGCGGCTCGCCGTTGAGCAGGGCCGAGAGCAGCACGTTCATGATTGGGATAATAAGCCCGAAGATGGCGATGCGGGAAATGGGGTTGTTCTTCATCAGCAAAGCCCACAGCACATAGCCAGCACCGGAAATGAACGCCAGCACGAGCAATACCGGGATAGCCCAGCCCTGCTGCGGGTGCAGGCTGCCACCCATGGCAAAGCCGATGACGGCCAGCGCGAACCCTCCGCAGCCCAGGTTGAGGACACTGACGGTGAAGCTGTCGGTCTTTTTGGCGGCGGCCTTATTCCACGGCCCGGCCAACGAGAAGATGGCCGAAGCCAGCAGCATGTACAAAATGCCTTTGGCACTGCCGCTGCCGTAGTTGCCTAAGGTGGCAAACAGGACGCCGCCAAAACCCAGCACGCAGCCCAATGCCTTGCGCGGGGTCATGCGGTCGACATTGCCGTACAGAAAATGGGCCACGATAACGCCCATAAAGCTTTGGGTGCTGTTGATGATGCCGCCCATGGCACCGGTAAGCAGCGCGGCCGCCGAGTAGTAGAAGAAATACTGCGCGGCGGTCTGCCACAGACCCAACCCGCAGCAGACGGCCAGTTGTTTGCCGCGGGGCATGGGAAGCGGGCGGCGGTTAAGCGCCAGCCCAGCCAGCCAGACCAGCGCCGCGCCCATCATGAAGCGGACGCCTGCAAAACAGAGGATGGTCGCTGTATCGGAGGAATCGATGGCGAACATCCGATACCCCATCTTGATAAACGGCAGTGCCGACCCCCACAGAATGTTGCAGAGGATAGCCATAGCTACAGCAGCAGCCGGATTGGAGAAGAATTTATCCAGCTTTGACTTCTGGTTATCCAAATTTTATTCTCCCAAAATTGCATGACTATGTGATTTTAATTAAAAGTTCTTTCAGTTCCTTTCTTTCAAGAAAGGAACAAACAGCCTTAATGGATGCGTGCACCGGCGGGGGTGCTGTCCGGGAAGAAGGCGATGGAGCAGCCGCCGTCGACATCAGTATCAGCAGCAAAGATCATGCCCTCGCTGACATACTTACCCTTCATCATCGGGCGGGGTGCCAGGTTGGCCACGATGCCGATCTTTTTGCCGATCAGATCCTCGGGTGCGAACCACTTGGCGATGCCGGACAGGATGCAGCGTTCGCGCTCGCCGTCAAAAACGGTCAGATGCAGCAGCTTCTTGCTCTCCTTCATGCGCTCGCAGGCACGAACCTCGGCCACGCGCAGCTCTACCTTGCAGAAATCATCGAAGCTGATCTCTTCCTCATGGTCGCCGATCAGCTCGGCGCTGGCAGCAGCGGCTTCGGCTTTAGGCTCCTCTGCGGGGGCGTTGGCAGCCTGGGCAGCGGCTTTCTGGGCAGCCTCCAGGGCATCCAGTTCGGCCAGCTCCTTGGCGGTGTCGATGCGGGGGAAGATGTTCTCGCCCTTGTGCAGGGTGGCATTGGCAGGCATAGAACCCACGGCAGCGGCGCTGTCCCAGGTCTTCAGGCTGTCATCCACGCCCAGCTGGGCAAAGATCTTCTCGCAGGTGGCGGGCATAAACGGCTGCAGCAGCACGGTGCAGATGCGCAGGGTCTCGGCCAGGTTATACAGCACACGGGCCAGGCGGGGCTTGGTGTCCTCGCTCTTGGCCAGCACCCAGGGGGCGGTAGCGTCGATGTACTTGTTGGCGTTGTCGATGACCTCAAACACGTCGGCCAAAGCGTTCTGGAAAGCATAAGCCTCCATGTCGGCCTCGTAGCGGGCGCGCAGACCGCTGACTTTTTCCAGCAGGGCGGCATCCTCGGCCCCTTCGTCCTGCTCGATGGGCAGGCAGCCGCCAAAGTACTTGTCCGCCATGGCGGTGGTACGGGACAGCAGATTGCCCAGGTCGTTGGCCAGGTCCATATTGATACGGTTGATCAGCAGCTCGTTGGAGAAGTTGCCGTCGGAACCAAACGGGAAATCACGCAGCAGGAAGTAACGCAGGGCGTCGGCGCTGTAACGCTCGGCCAGCAGGTAGGGATCCACCACGTTGCCCTTGGACTTGGACATCTTGCCGCCGTCCAGCAGCAGCCAGCCGTGGCCGTAAACGTGCTTGGGCAGGGGCATATCCATGCTCATCAGCATGGCAGGCCAGATGATGGAATGGAACCGCACGATCTCCTTGCCGATAAAATGCACGTCAGCAGGCCAGAAAGTCTCGTAGTCGCTGTCGGGGTACTTATCGTTCATGAAGCCGAGGGCGGTGGTGTAGTTGAACAGGGCGTCGATCCAGACGTAGACGACGTGCTTGGGGTCGAAGTCGACGGGGATGCCCCACTTGAAACTAGTACGGGAGACGCAGAGGTCCTCCAGGCCCGGATCGATGAAGTTGTGCACCATCTCGTTGACGCGGGAACGGGGCAGCAGGAAGTCGGTGTTGACCAGCAGGTCGCGCACGCGGTCGGCGTACTTGGACAGGCGGAAGAAGTAAGCCTCTTCCTCAGCATCGACGACAGGACGGCCGCAGTCCGGGCAGCAGCCGTTGACCAGCTGACTCTCGGTCCAGAAGCTCTCACAGGGGGTGCAGTACTTGCCCTTGTAGGTGCCCTTGTAGATGTCGCCCTTCTCGTACATCTTTTTAAAGATCTTCTGGATGGCGGCAACGTGATAATCGTCGGTGGTACGGATAAAGCGGTCGTAGCTGATGTTCATCAGTTTCCACAGGTCCTTGACGCCCTTGGGGCCTTCGACGATGTTGTCGACGAACTGCTGCGGGGTGACGCCAGCCTCTTTGGCTTTCAACTCGATCTTCTGGCCGTGCTCGTCGGTGCCGGTCAGGAACTTGACGTTGTAGCCCTGCAGGCGCTTGTAGCGGGCCATGGCGTCGGTGGCCACGGTGCAATAGGTATGGCCGATGTGCAGCTTATCGCTGGGGTAATAGATCGGCGTTGTGATGTAGAATTTTTTCTGTTCCATGATTCTCTCCTTATAACAAACCGCGTAGGTGTTTTCACTTTGCAGGTGTGTTTACTTTTAAAACCCAATGGGTGTTACGCCACAGGCTTCCAGCGCGTGGCGGCAAAGCACCTCGGTGCTGTCGATGAAGAATTTACCCAGGTGCTCGTCCCGCTTGACGAGGCTCAACTCGGTGCAGCCCAGTACGGCCATATCGCAGCCCTGCTTTTTCAGGTCGTGCACAGCACCGCCGAACTTGGCCATGTCGGCGCGGCGGCCCTGCTTGATGTCGTCGTAGATGACCGACATGATGTCGTCCTGGTGGTCGCCGGCGGGGGCGGCCCACTCGATGCCCGCATCGCGGCAGGCGATCTGGTAGGTCTCGGCCTGCAGGGTACCGTCGGTAGCCAGGATGCCCAGCTTAGTGCAGCCTGCAGCCTTGGCGTCGGCCACGGTCAGGCGTGGCATGTTCAGCACCGGCACGGGCAGTGCCTCGGCCAGGCGGTCGTAGAAATAGTGGGCTGTGTTGCAGGGGATAGCAATGACCGTAGCGCCGTAGTGCACCAGGCTGAAACCGTCCTGCTCCATGACGGCGAAGGGATCTTCCTTGCTTTCGCCCATGATGAACGCCGTGCGGTCCGGCGTGGACGCGCGGGAGGAAATGACGATGTCAATATGATCCTGGTCACAGGATGCGGGGGTATGGTCGATCAGCATCTGGTACAGGTAGCAGCTGGCGGCAGGCCCCAGCCCACCCAGGATGCCCAGAACTTCTTTATGGGGGTTTTGCGGCAGGTTTTTCTCCGTCGTGGCGCACCCCTCCTTATAACAGTATTCTTATTTATTATAAAGCGTAGCGGGGGAATATGCAAGATGCTAATATGAAAAAGGCTCCCTCCCAGAGGGGGGCCGAATAATAAAAAAGCAGCCCACCGGCAAACGGCAGGCTGCGGAAATTATTTTGCGTACTCGGTAGCGCGGCTTTCGCGGATGACGCTGACCTTGATCTGGCCGGGGTAATCCAACTCGTTCTCGATCTTTTTGGCGACATTGCGCGCCAGCAGGATGACCTGATCGTCGCTGACCTTGTCCGGCTGGACCAGGATGCGGACCTCGCGGCCAGCCTGGACAGCGTAGGAGCTTTCGACGCCCTCGAAGCCGTTGCAGAGGGCTTCCAGCGTTTCCAAACGCTTGATGTAGCTCTCCATGTTCTCGCGGCGGGCACCGGGGCGGGCAGCGGAGATGGCATCGGCAGCCATGATGATGAAGGCCAGGGTGGTCTTGGGCTCCACGTCGCCGTGGTGGGCCTCGATGGCGTGGATGACCTGCGGGTTCTCGCGGTACTTCTTGCAGATGTCGACGCCGATCTGCACGTGGCTGCCCTCGATCTCGTGGTCAAGGGCCTTGCCAATGTCATGCAGCAGGCCGGCGCGGCGGGCCAGCTGAACGTTGATGCCCAGTTCGCCAGCCATCAGGCCGGCCAGCCAGGCAACTTCCAGCGAGTGGCTCAGCACGTTCTGGCCGTAACTGGTGCGGTACTTCAGGCGGCCGATGAGCTTGACCAGGTCGGGGTGCAGGCTGTGGATACCCAGATCCATGACAGCCTTGTCGCCCTCGCGCTTCATCTGGATCTCCAGCTCGCGGCGGCACTTGTCGACGGTCTCCTCGATGCGGGCCGGGTGGATACGGCCATCGGCGATCAGGCGCTCGAGGGCCATGCGGGCGACCTCGCGGCGGGTCTGGTCAAAGCTGGACAGGGTGATGGCTTCCGGCGTATCATCGATGATGAGGTCGCAGCCGGTGGCGGTCTCGAGGGCGCGGATGTTGCGGCCTTCACGGCCGATGATGCGGCCCTTCATCTCGTCGCTGGGCAGCGGCACCACGCTGACGGTGGCTTCGCTGGTGGCATCGGCGGCGCAGCGGGCGATGGCCTGGCCGACCAGCTCACGGGCGATGTTGTCGCACTCGTCCTTCATGTTGGCCTGGTAGGCGCTGATCTTCATGGCCTTTTCGTGGGTCAGCTCGTCGTCCACCTGCTTCAGCAGCACGGCGCGGGCATCCTCCTGGCTCATGGCGGCGATGGTCTCCAGCTTTTCGGTCTGACGCATTTTCAGCTGTTCCAGCTCGTCCAGGCGGGCTTCCACGGTCTCGGTGCGGCGCTTGAGGTCTTCCTCTTTGCGCTCCATGGCGGCGGAGCGCTTGTCCAGCGCCTCCTCCTTCTGGTCCATGCGGCGCTCCTGGCGGGTGATCTCGGCGCGGCGGTCCTTGATCTCCTTGTCAGCTTCGCTCTTGAGTTTGAAGGCTTCGTCTTTGGCTTCTACGATGGTTTCCTTGCGCTTGGCTTCAGCCGTCTTGATGGCATCGTTTACGATGCGCTTGGCTTCGTCTTCCGCCGAGCCGATCTTGGCTTCGGCCGTGCGCTTGCGGTTTTCGCCGCCCAGGTAAAAACCGAGCGCCCCGCAAACAGCAGCAGCAACAAGGACCAGCAGCACAGTGATAATTGGGCTCATGGTCAGTTCACTCCTTAATTTTGGAAAAATGCAAATTCAGGAGGGCGCAGCACAGCGGGACGCTTTTTCAATATACGGTTTGTTTGTTTTTTATGGCAAAAGCAACACAGCGCGGCAAATGCGGGCAAAAAAGCGCACACTTATGCCACAAGGCGGCAATATAAAACGTAACTAAGCCAAAAACAGGCGGATACTGTATCGTAAAAAAGCGGTGTTCCCGGTGGGCGACACCCTATGGACGCAACCGCACAGGCAGTGGTTAAGGTACGGCGCTTTTCCTTTTATTCCTGTTTACAATTTTATCGTTATTTAAGGCAATTGTCAAGAAGTATTGCATCGAAATAAGAGGGCATAAAAAGGCCCCCCTGGGAGGGAGCCGGAGCCCTCTCCCAGAGGGGCCTTTAAAATCTTACGCCGTCACATCCTCGAACTGGGAATTATACAGATCAGCGTAGAAGCCGCCCTGGTCGATCAGCTCATCGTGGGTGCCCTGCTCCACAATGTCGCCATCCCGCATGACCAAAATCTTGTCGGCATCACGGATGGTGGACAGGCGGTGGGCTATGACGAAGCTGGTGCGGCCCTTCATCAGGCGGTCCATGGCGGACTGGATGCGCTGCTCGGTGCGGGTATCCACACTGGACGTTGCTTCATCCAGAATCAGGATGCGGTTATCCGCCAGGATGGCGCGGGCGATGGTCAACAGCTGTTTCTGGCCCTGGCTGACGTTGGAGGCGTCCTCGTTCAGCTCCATCTGGTAGCCGCCGGGCAGCGTGCGGATAAAGTGGTCGGCGTTGGCAGCCTTGGCGGCAGCGATGACTTCCTCATCGGTGGCATCCAGACGGCCGTAGCGGATGTTCTCCATAATAGTGCCCTTGAACAGCCAGGTATCCTGCAATACCATGCCGAAGCCTTCCCGCAGGGCACTGCGGTCAAAGTCCCGCACATTGCGGCCGTTTAAGGTGATAGCACCGGCGTCCACATCGTAAAAACGCATCAGCAGCTTGACCATGGTGGTCTTGCCTGCGCCGGTGGGACCGACGATGGCCACCTTCTGGCCGGGCCGGACCTTGCAGCTGAAATCGTGGATGACGGTCTTTTCCGGCGTGTAGCCAAAGCGGACGTGGTCGAAGGTGACCTGGCCGTCGATGGCGGCCGGGTCGGCACGGCAGGCCGGATCAGCCAGCTGGTCCTCCTCTTCCTCGCCCAAAAATTCAAACACACGTTCCGACGCGGCGGCCATGCTTTGCAGCATGTTGGATACCTGCGCCAACTGCTGGATGGGCTGGGTGAAGTTCTTGACGTACTGGATGAACGCCTGGATGTCACCGATAGTGATAGCACCGGCGGCAGCAAAAATACTGCCCGCCACAGCTACGGCCACGTATCCCAGGTTGCCCACAAAGTTCATGATGGGCTGCATCAGGCCGGAGAGGAACTGGCTTTTCCATGCGGATTCGTACAATTTATCGTTGGCGGCATTGAAATCAGCCAGCACGGCGTTCTCACGATTGAAAGCCTTGATGACGTTGTGGCCGGAGTAGATCTCCTCGACCTGACCATTGACAACGCCCAGCGTTGCCTGCTGCGCCTTAAAATATTTCTGGCTGAATTTGACCACCAGCAGCACCAGCGCCAACGAGACCGGCAGGATCAGCAGTGCGATCAGCGTCATTTTGGGACTGATGGACAGCATCATGATGAGCACGCCGATCATGGTGGTCACGCTGGTGATCAGCTGTGTGACCGACTGGTTCAGGCTTTGGCCCAGGGTGTCCACATCGTTGGTGATGCGGGAGAGCACTTCGCCCACGGTGCGCTTTTCAAAATAGGCCAGAGGCAGGCGGTCGATCTTTTCACTGATCTGACGGCGGAAATCATAGCAGACTTTCTGGGACAGGCCGCTCATCAGCCAGCTCTGGATAAAGCTGAACGCCGAGGACAGCAGGTACATGCCCAACAGGATCAGCAAAATTTTACCGATGTAGCCAAAGTCGATGGCGCCGGTGCCCCGCAGTTTGGCGATCCAGCCAGTGGCCAGGGCCGTGGTGGCCTTGGCGAGAATTTTGGGGCCTGCTATATTAAATATGGTAGACAAAATGGCAAAAACAACGACCACGATGAGCGAAAGCTTATACTTGCCCATCGTCCGCAGCAGCTGCAGCAGGCTGCCCTTAAAGTCTTTGGCGCGCTCGGTGGTCATGCGTCCGGGTCTTGGCATATCACTCGCCCTCCTTCGACAGGTTCAATTCTTTCTGGCTCAGCTGACTGCGGGCGATTTCCTGATACTCGGGGCAGCTTTCCATCAGCTGGGCGTGGGTACCGTCGCCCACGATGCAGCCATCGTCCAATACAAGGATGCGGTTGGCATGCAACACTGTGGAGATACGCTGGGCCACAATGATGACGGTGGCGTTGTCTGTCTGGGCTTTCAGGGCACGGCGCAGGGCCACGTCGGTCTTGTAATCCAGCGCCGAGAAGCTGTCATCAAACAGGTAGATGCGCGGCTTTTTGGCGATGGAACGCGCAATGGAAAGACGCTGTTTCTGCCCGCCGGAGACGTTGCTGCCGCCCTGGGCAATGGGGCTTGCATAGCCCTCGGGCTTGGCATCGATAAACTCGGTGGCCTGGGCAATGCCGGCGGCGGTACGCACGTCCTCATCGGTGATATGCTCGCCGGCAAATTTCAGGTTGCTGTCGATGGTGCCGCTGAACAGCACGCCCCTTTGCGGCACATAGCCCATCAGGTCGTGCAGCGTGGCCTGGGGCATATCGCGCACGTCCACGCCGTCGATACAGACCGCACCGCTGGTGGCATCATAAAAGCGCGGGATCAGGTTGAGAAGCGTCGATTTGCCGCAGCCGGTGGAGCCGATGATGGCCGTGGTCTCGCCGGGTCTGGCGGTAAAGGTAATGTGCTCCAGTGCGTCGCTGTCGGCGCCGGGATAGCGGAAGCTGACATCCTTGAACTCCACTTCGCCATTCCAGTTTTTGCGTTCCAGCGCCGGTTTGGCGGTGGCGGCGTCGGGGTCGTGGATGGTGGCCGGCGTCTTGATGACCTCGTCGATACGGTCGGCTGCCACACCGGCACGGGGCAACATGACGGCTACCATCGCCAGCATCAGGAAGGACATGACGATCTGCATTGTGTAGGTGATGAAAGCGATCATCTCGCCCACCTGCATATTGCCCAGGTCCATGGCCTTACCGCCGAACCAGACGATGAGCAGGCTGGTGCCGTTCATGATGAGAGTCATAAAAGGCATCATGGCAGCCATGGTGCGGTTGGTAAACAGCTGGGTACCCATCAGATCGCGGTTGGCTTTATCAAAACGGGCTTCCTCAAACTTTTCGCGGCTGAAGGCGCGGATGGGCATGATGCCGGTCAGGATCTCGCGGCTGACAAGGTTCAGCCGGTCGACCAGCGTCTGCATCTGCTTGAATTTCGGCATAGCCACGTTCATCAGGATGGTGATAAGCACCAGCAGCGCAGCCACCGCCACAAAGATGATCCAGGAAAGACCGGTATTGCCCGCTGCCACGTGCAAAATGCCGCCAACACCCAAAATAGGCGCATAGGCCACCATGCGCAGCAGGATCACACAGACGAACTGCACCTGCTGGATGTCGTTGGTGGTGCGGGTTATCAACGACGCTGTGGAAAACTTTTCGATCTCCGCGTTGGAGTAGCCCACGACGGTGGAGAACACCTCGCGGCGCAGGTCGCGGCCAATGGCAGCCGACACGCGGGATGCGATGAAGCCTACCACCACCGCGGCGGCAACCATCAGCAGGGTCAGGCCCAGCATCTGCCCGCCAATGCGCAGCAGATACGCTATCTGCACGTCGTGAGCGATGCCCTGGGCTTCGTATTCGAGGGAAACCAGCAGTACGGCCTGGCTGGCAAGGTTGTCGGCCACGGTCCCATCCAGCTGGGAGATGGCCCCGGCAAGCTGGTTTTGCAGCATCTCCCGTGCGCCGGGTGACTGAGCCATCGCCGCAAACTGCTGGCTGACGGCATCCAGGTCGTAGGTGGTGGGGGTCACCGTCTCGGTACTGCCGGCGACCCGGGCAGCATTTTGGGCCGCAGCCATGTACAACACCACATCGGGTGTGGTGAAAGCGGATTCCAACTCCGCCGCAGCAGTGTCGGCATCCTCAGAAAGATAACGCAGACCGTCGGCGTCAGGCTCGCTGTACCACTGGGCGGCCAGGGCGGCCTCGTCCTCGGTCATCAGCAGTTCCAATGCCTGCAGGGTAGTATCGCGGACGGTATACGGTACCGGGCTTTCGATACCGCCCTGCTGGATGCCAACATCCACGATCTTGCTTGTGTAGTCCGGCAGGGACAGGTCGCAGTAGGCCTGCACGATCAGCAGGGCCGCCACGGCCAGGCATGCCGCCCAATGGCGTGCCAGCTGTTTAAATATTTTCGTCATCGACAGGTCCTCCCTGTTTTTGTGCGCTGATTTTTTTCTGCATGGCGTCGTTTTCTGCTTCAATTGCATCCAACAGCACACCGCGCAGGGCGTACATCTGATCGATTTGTTCCGGTGTCATCCGTGCCATGATGCGGCCAAAGTAGGCGTTCAGTGCCGCCTCGCTTTGCAGGCGTGCCTGCTCGCCCTGCGGGGTGATGCGCACGAAAGTTTTGCGCCGGTCGTTGGGATCAGTTTCCCGCACGATGCTGCCATCCTGCTCCATCATGCGCAGCCCACGGGAAACGGCCGGCATAGGCTGCCGCATAGCACGGGCCACCTCGGAAACATAAATTGCACCCTCCACGCCGCGCTGCTCGATTAGAATGTGCAGGTTTTCCAGCATGCCGAAGTGGCATCTGGGACAGTCTGCCAACGCGCCGCGCATGCCGCGCTTGGACATTGTGTGCAGCCGCGAGACAAACCGAAACACCCCCTGCAGATCCGGGATCTCTGAACCTGGCATAAAGCACCTCCTGTTAATTATTATCATATGCTAATTATTTCATCGTGATAATAATAGTTCCTCCTGCATCAGGATGCAAGAGGGTTGCAGAATTGTTTGGAAAATGTTCATAATCCGGGTGGGCATGCGCTTTCGTTCGTCAATTTCGAGTAAAGTTTTCGTATGCGATGTTAAAATTGTAGACATTTCGCACAATCAATGCTACAATAGAATCAATTACAGGAGCCAACTGCGCCCCAACGTTAGGAGAATCGCCGTGAAGCTGAACAGCCGCCGCACCATTCTGGTGGGTCTTGCGTTTTTGTCGATCTGCACGTTTTGGCAGATGTACGACAGCGTTATGACCTTAATTCTGACCGACACCTTTAAGCTGAACGAAACCTTTGCCGGTGCCATTATGGCTGCTGACAACGTACTGGCGCTGTTTTTGCTGCCGTTTTTCGGGGCGCTGTCCGATAAGGCCAGCACCCGCATCGGGCGGCGCATGCCGTTTATCGTGGGCGGCACCGCAGCGGCAGCCATCTTGATGAACCTGATCCCGCTGCTGGACGACCGCTACGCCGCCAGCCCCAGCACCGGTACATTAGTGCTGTTCATTATCGTGCTGGGGCTGCTGCTGGTGTCCATGGGCACCTACCGCTCCCCCGCCGTGGCCCTGATGCCCGACGTGACCCCCAAGCCCCTGCGCAGCCGCGCCAACGCCATCATCAACCTGATGGGGGCCGTGGGCGGCATTTTGTACCTGGGGCTGGCGGCTGTGCTGTACCCGGCGTCCAAAACCAAGGGCGTGGAGCATGTCAGCTACCGGCCGCTGTTCTTCATCGTCTCGATGATCATGGTTGTGGCGGTGGTCGTTTTGTATCTGACCATCAAGGAGCCCAAGCTGGAAGCAGAAAACCAAAAGCTGGAAGCCGCTCATCCCCAGTGGAACCTTGCCACTGACGACGGCACCGGCCACGAGGTGCTGCCTGCGCCGGTCAAGCGCAGCCTGAGCTTTCTGCTGGTGTCCATCTCGCTGTGGTTCATTGGCTATAACGGCGTTACTACGTGGTTTACCAAGTATGTGGAGGCTGTCATGGGCGAGGGCCTGGGCGGGGCCTCCACCTGCCTGCTGGTTGCCACGGCGGGCGCTATTGTCTCGTACATTCCCATCGGTGCGCTAGCCGCTAAGATCGGCCGCAAGCGGACTATTCAGTGCGGTATCGTGCTGCTGGCCGCCTGCTTTATGCTGGGCTACGTGCTGACCACCACTTACAGTTCCATCCAGCCCATTATGTACGTGGTGTTTGCGCTGGTGGGCCTTGCCTGGGCCGCCATCAACGTGAACTCCCTGCCTATGGTGGTGGAGATGTGCCGCGGCAGCGACATCGGCAAGTTTACCGGGTACTACTACACCTTCTCGATGGCCGCCCAGGTGGTAACCCCCATCGTGGCCGGCTCCCTGATGCGGGCCATTGACTACCGTGTGCTGTTCCCCTACGCTGCCCTGTTTGTGGCGCTGAGCTTTGTGACCATGTGCTTCGTCAAGCACGGCGACGCCAAGGCAGAGGCCAAAAAAGGGCTGGAAGCGTTTGAGGATATGGATAACTAAACGGCATATCCAACGCCAATCTAACGTCATAAGCACAACTTATTTCCGCCGGGGGCAGAACGCCCCCGGTGGATTTTTTGTTACGCCTTCTTCGTACGCTATGGGGTCGTTGTCACAGCGCTTTTCGCTTTCTGACAATTTCACTTTGCAAACCACCGCATCTTTCCTTTTCGGGTTTGGGAACCGGAAACACAGTAAAAGTCGGGAGCGACCCGAAAGTCGCTCCCGCTGCACAGCCTATTTATTTGTAACAAGATACAGATTCTGTATTCTGCAAACTGCTCACCGGAGATTTCAAGTGCAATATCACTGTACTGGCAGCTCCACCGCAATGGTGGTGCCTTTCTCCGAACTCTCCTCCACCCAAACGGAGCCACCGTGGAGATTGGCGATCTCCCACACCAGCGAGAGCCCCAGCCCCGCACCGCCGTACTCGCGGCTGCGGGACTTATCCACACGGAAAAAGGGCTGGAAGATGCTCTGCTGATACTCATCCGGAATGCCACAGCCGGTATCGGAAACGCGAATCAGGAGTTTTTCCGTTTCCTGTGTAACACAGACCCTCACCGAGCCGCCGGGGCGGTTGTACTTGACGGCGTTCTCTGTCAGGTTGAAGATCAGCCGGTAGATCAGCGCATCGCTGCCGGTCATAACGCCGTCGCCATCCGCCTCCAGCGTGATGCCGCGCTTTTCCACCAGTGGCGCGAGATCCGTAAAAATCTCCTCGATCATAGGAGCGAGCTGGATCTGCTCGTTCCGTGCCACTTGCCGCAGATTGCTCATCTCCAGCAGAGTCTTGGTCAGTCGGGTCAGCCGTTCCGTCTGCTCCCGCAGGAGGGCGAGAAACTCCGCAGTCTCCGGCAGCACGTCGGGGTGCTCTGAGGAAAACAGGTCCAGTTGCGCCTGCATCAGCGTCAACGGCGTGCGCAGCTCGTGGGCGGCATTGCCGGTGAACTGCCGTTGGGCGGCAAAGGCATTGTTCAGCCGCTCCAGCATCTGGTTGAACGAGTGACTCAGCTGCTGGAATTCTGGAATGACGTCTTCATCGATTCTCATATCGGCAAGATTGTTCAGCTGCACCTGCTCCACATGCGAGGCAAAGCTGCGCAGGGGCTTGAGCGCGCGTCCGCTGACAAAATAGGTCAGCATGCCGCTGAGTAGCGTTACCACAGCCGTGATGTACCAGTTGGTGGTGCGGAAGCTCCCCTGCGCCCCATCGACGACGATGGTCAACTCCTCGTTGGGCGCTATGAGTTCCGGGTCAAAGCTCGCCGCTCCGCCCTCATTCAGGATCACCGTGCTGCCACCCTGTAAGCTGTCCGCAATGGTGTCCATATAGTACACACCGGAGGAGCAGAGCAGCAAATTCATGACCACGCAGGTGATGCCGATGAGCAGGACGGACATCAGTGTGATGCGCCACTGTAAGGAAAGCCGCTTCATTCCTCCTCGCCTCCCATCAGATAGCCCTCGCCAATGCGGTTGCGGATGGGGTCATAGCCCAGCGCGGCGCGGAGCTTTTTGCGCAGGGCGGAGATGTGGACGCGAATGGAATTGCTGAAGCTGTCCACGCTGTTGTCCCAAACGTGATCCATCAGTTCCTCCTGACTCACGGGCCGTCCCTGATGCACCATCAGGTATTCGAGTATCCCTGTTTCCTTGCGGGTGAGCGTCAGCGTCTGCCCGTTGGCGGTGGTGGTACGGGAGCGGGTGTCAAAGGTCAGGCCCCCGCAGGTCAGCAGTACATCCTGCTGGGTGAACTGCCGCAGGGTCAGGCTGCGAATGCGAGCCTCCAGCTCAGCAAGATGAAAGGGCTTTGCCAGATAATCATTGGCCCCGGCATCTAACCCCTCCACCTTGTCCTCCACCTCACCCCGGGCGGAGAGGATCAGCACCTTTGTCTCCCGGTCGGTCTGCCGCAGGGTGCGCAGCACTGTCATGCCGTCCTTCTTCGGCAGGTTCAGATCCAGCAGCACCAGATCGTAGCGCTCCACGCCCAGAAGCTCCAACGCCTTCTCCCCGTCGTAGCAGCAGTCCACGCTGTATGCTTGGCGCCGTAGGCTGCGGACGATGGTTTCACACAGGGCGCGTTCGTCTTCAATTACTAAAAGGTGCATGAGAGCCCTCCTTTTTTATTCATTTTTATGTTGTTTTAATTATAGCAAAATTAGATAAGGTTTGCGTTAAATTTTCGTTCTTAACAGTGACTTTAACTCTCTTGCGCTATGATGGTGGCAGAAAAAGTGAAAGGGTGATGGAATTGAGCCATGTAAAAAAGTCGGCCGTGCAGGCCGCGCTGCTGGTTGTTGGTATCGCTATGCTGTGTTTCGGCGTATGGCGCGGCGAGACGGCGACGGTGCTGAGCAAAGCAATTAAATTATGTCTGGAGTGTGTGGGCATTGGGTAAGAAATCTTCGGGCGCGTCACAACTCCTGTCCCGCTTCCGGGGCTGGATACAGGCGGGGGCAGTCTTATTGACCAACCTGCACCTGCCGAATTTCCTCAAAGGAGGCCTGTATCAGGGCGCAGGGAAAAACGTCTGCGTGCCGGGGTTGAACTGCTACTCCTGCCCAGCGGCCTCCGGTGCCTGTCCCATCGGTGCGTTTCAGGCGGTGGTTGGGTCTTCCAAGTTCAGCTTTTCCTATTATATCACAGGTTTCCTCATTTTGCTGGGAGTCCTGCTGGGACGTTTTATCTGCGGTTTTCTGTGTCCCTTCGGCTGGTTTCAGGAACTGCTGCATAAAATCCCGACGAAGAAGCTCTCCACAAAGAAACTCAAGCCCCTGACCTATCTCAAGTACGCTGTACTGCTGGTGATGGTCTTCCTGCTGCCGGCGTTCCTTGTAAACGATGTAGGCATGGGTAATCCGTTCTTTTGTAAATACCTCTGCCCACAGGGCGTGCTGGAGGGGGCCATCCCTCTGTCCCTTGCCAATTCCGGCATCCGGGCGGCGCTGGGCAAGCTGTTTACATGGAAATTCTGTATCCTGCTGGCGATGATCGTGCTGAGCGTGCTGTTCTACCGTCCCTTCTGCAAGTGGCTCTGCCCGCTTGGCGCATTCTACGCGCTGTTCAACCGGGTGTCCCTCTTCCAGATGAAGGTGGACAAGAATAAGTGCGTCTCCTGCGGAAAATGTGCCAGAGCCTGCAAGATGGATGTGGACGTGACGAAAACGCCCAACCATACTGAGTGTATCCGCTGCGGGATGTGCATCCGCGCCTGTCCGACGAACGCCGTGTGCTTCCGCTACGGCTTCGGCAACGGGAAAGAAACAACAAAGAAAACAACGATGGAGGAATCAAAATGAACAAGAAGAGAATTTTTGCACTGGCTTTTGCCGTACTGATGTTGCTGGCCTTGGCGGCCTGCGGCACGAAGAACAATGACAAGATGGGCGACATGAGCGGCAACGGCTCTGCCATGACTGACGAGCCGAAAAACGCCGAGGAGGCGCTCACCCTGCACAAGGAGCTGCTGGAGCAGGAGAACGCGATCCTGTCGGAAAATACCGAGCTGTGGGAAAAGGTCTTTATGAAGGCTGACAAGGGCATGGCCATGATCGAGGACGGGAAAAACTACGGCGACTTCCTGCTGGATACCATCGAGGCCGCTAAAGAGCAGTTCGCCGACAATGAGTATGAGTGGCTGAAGGAGTCAGCCACGGAGATCAGCAATATTGAAAACAGGCTGACCGAGTTGGAAGAGAAGTATCCCGAGATCATGCAGAAATCCACGGACGGCGATATGAGCATGCCCGCGGGCAGCGACACGAGCAACCCTCCCGACGACGGCAGTATGCAGAAGTTCCCCGCCTTTGAAGGGAAAGATCTGGACGGCAACACGGTGAAGAGCGACGAGCTGTTCTCCGCCAACGCCGTCACCGTGGTGAATTTCTGGTTCACCACCTGCAATCCCTGTGTAGGCGAACTTTCCGATCTGGATGCGCTGAACAAGGAACTGGCGGAGAAGGGCGGCTCCCTCATCGGCGTCAACACCTTCACGCTGGACGGCGACGAAACGGCAATTTCCGAGGCGAAGGATGTGCTTGCCAAGAAGGGTGCCACCTATCAGAATGTGTATTTTCCTTCCGACGGAGAGGCGGGAAAGTTCACTTCCAACATCTTTGCCTATCCCACCACCTACGTGGTTGACCGCAGCGGCAATATCGTGGGAGAGCCCATCGTAGGTGCTATCACGGAAAAGAAGCAGGCGGAGACACTGCAAAAACTCATCGACCAGGCTCTTGCCGCCGATATGGGCTGACAAACAGATTCATCTACTCAGGAGGGAGGGATACACCATGTATCGGAGAGTATTGCCGCTTCTGCTCACCGCGGTACTGCTGCTGAGCGGCTGCGCCTCCGGGCAGAAAAATATGCCGCAGAAAACGGACGAGAAGGAAATGACCGACCAGCCCTCTGATATGTCCGGTGAAGGAAGCATGTATATGGATACCACGGAAAATGTCATATATCTGGCGGGCGGCTGCTTCTGGGGCATGGAACAGCTGATGCAGTCCATCCCCGGCGTCATCGATGCCGAGAGCGGCTATGCCAACGGCACCTGCGGGGCGGACGCCGATTACAAGACCGTCTGCAAAGGGAACACCGGCTTCCGGGAGACCGTGCGGGTGGAGTATGACCCCGGGCAGGTGAGTCTCGACGCCCTGCTACTGGCCTACTTCTATGTGATCGACCCCACGGTGGAGAACCAGCAGGGCAACGACCGGGGCAGTCAGTATCAGACCGGTGTCTATTACACCAACGAAAGCGCGAAGGAAACGGTGGAGCGCATCGCGGAGATCGAGCGGGGACGCAGTGAAAAGTTCTTCGTGGAGATAGGTCCACTCAAGAACTATTACCCCGCCGAGGAGTACCACCAGAACTACCTCGAAAAGAACCCGAACGGCTACTGCCACATCCCGCGCGCGGAGATGGAGCTCTTCTCCAAACTGCGCATCGACCCGGGCGACTATCAGAAGCCCGCGGCGGAATCCATCCGGGACAAGCTGACGGCGGAGCAGTACCGTGTTACGCAGGAGAGCGGCACAGAGCGCGCTTTCACAGGCGAGTTCTGGGATAAATTTGAAAAGGGCATCTATGTGGATGTCGTCACCGGTGAGCCTCTCTTTTCCTCCACGGATAAGTACGAAAGCGGCTGCGGCTGGCCTGCCTTTACAAAGCCCATTGAGGGCCCTGCCGTAGTGGAAAAAGAGGATCTGAGCCACGGGATGCGCCGCACGGAGGTCAGAAGCCGCGCCGGAGACTCCCATCTCGGCCATGTGTTCACCGGCGACCCGGAGTCGCCCAACGGCGTACGCTACTGCATCAACAGCGCGGCCCTGCGCTTCGTCCCCTATGAAAAAATGGAAGCCGAGGGCTACGGATATCTGCTGCATCTGTTTGAAAAATGATTTCCGGTGCATACACATCAAGCGGAAAAACAGGACGGGGCTGTTGCACATCCCCTAAAAAAGGAAGACCGAAGTAAAAGCCATAAAAGGGCTTTACAACTTCGGTCTTTTTCTTTAAGTTATAATGGAACATGCCGGGGCGCACTGCGCTTTTGCAATAGACGTGCGCAGAGTTCCGGAACAGCTTCTTGTCGATTATCAAGTTCGTAAACTTCTTTTCGTTCGAAGCTTATGCGGATGATCTGTTCAAACTCCTTGCCGGTCATTCTGCGTCCTCGGTTTCTTGGCATACTGGTGGGGTACAATCCGTCAGCTTTTCGCTTCCTGCGCATTTCACCTTGCAGACCACCGCATTGTCCAGCACATAGACAAAGGGCATTTTTGCATACAAAAAGCCCCTGATTACTTAAGTACAGTAATCAGGGGCTCAAAGTATTTTATAGAACAACCTCTACGGTGAGGTCTTTCCATTGCTTCGGCCAAAGCACGCAGCCGCGCGAATTTCGGTAAGAACGAGCCTTATCGCAATCCGCATTTAATGTAAAAATCTACGTGACTTAAGCGCGGGGGTTCTTGATTGCAGCCTGCTTATTGGGTCGTCATCATAGGTATGTACCCAAAAGCGCGTACTGTTTGCATCCTCAAGTATCCTATTGACGGCCCCATCCCCTTTCTTCGCTTTTGTTTTTCCCGGCATGATTTTTTCCGCCGAAATCGAATGGTAATTGTACGTTCCGCGCACATTGCATTGAACAGTGCATGACTCTTGAAATAGATTTAGTTCCCAGATGAATTTCTGTCCATCGATGGAGAAGATTCTCGGCACAAATCTGTCCAGAAATTCCCGGCTGATTTCATCGTTTGGGAACGACTCTTGCCAGCTGAGTGCTTCCTCTACCTTTTCACTATTAGCAGCTCCGTTTTCTTGTTCCTGCTGGTATTCTTCTAAAATATCCTGCCGGTGATCCTGCCAAACATTTTTGTAGATTTCTCGCGCCATCAATTCGAGCTTCCATGCTTGCACATTGGGGGCGCTGCATTTGGGGGCTACATTCCTCAGCGACCGCTGATAACAGATATATCGAACAATGCCTTTCTCTTCGCGGAACGCCCGCATTCTGGCTCCGCAGCCACAAAACAGGCGGCAAACCCATTTGTCGGCGTGTTCGCTCTTTCCATACAAGTAAGCCTGCGTTATATTGCCGTCTTTGTACGACTGCCATGCATGTCTGCGGCGCTGACATTTATTCCATAGTTCCTCTGAAATGATTGGCTCAAAGCTGCCTTTCACCAGAATGTAATCCTGTTCGCTGTTCTTGATGCTTTTATGGCTGAGAAAATCATCAATATGCGATTTGTTGTATGTCAAATACCCTTTATAAATCGTATTCTTGATGATTGAGAGAACCTGACGCGCGCTCCATTGTGGCATTCCGGATTTATTCGGTGCGCCTTCTTGCGTTAGTGTCTGGGCTATCTCGGTGCCATTTATGCCATCGGCATACCAAGCAAAAATTTTTCTGACAGTCTCTGCCTGACTTTCCTGCACCACAAGCGTATGAGCCTTTTTATCACGCTTATATCCAAACGGTGTCGGTCCCGCAACATAGGTGCCTTTTTTCTGTGACGTCTGAATGCCCGCCTTGGTGCGTTCACTCATTTTACGGCTTTCATCTTGCGCAAGGCTTGCCATAATGGTCAGGCGAACTTCTCCATCGCCATGCATCGTCCATATGTCATCATTGACGAAGTACACTTCAACGCCGTACTGTTTCAGCTCACGGGTCGTAACCAAAGTATCCACCGTGTTTCGGGCAAAACGGGAAACCTCGCGGGTCACGATTAGGTCAAACTTCTTTTTCCGGGCATCTCGCAGCATCTTCATAAAAGAAGGTCGGGTTTTCATGCCAGTACCTGAGATTCCTTCATCGGCGTATTGCCCAACCACCGTCCAATTCGGATGATGTTCTGCAAGCTCCAGATACCAGTTCATTTGATTTTTCAGTGCTGATATTTGCGCCTCAAGTTCCGTGGACACGCGCCCATAGAACACGACTCTGCGCGGGCAGTTTTGCTGGTCTGCTTTATCATATTGAATCGGTTTTTCCTCCTTCCCCATCAGTATAATACTGCATTCAGTATTTTCAAAATGTACAAGTCAATGACTCAATCATGGTATAGAAAAGCCGTGGAAGAAGGTTCCTTCCACGGCATGATCTTTATACTACTTTTTCAATAAGGCACTGATGTTTCTTCGTTTTCTTGTCATAGTTGATAGCTACCAAGAGAAGATTTCCTGTATAGCCACGCAGCGAATCCGGATATTTCTTTTCCTTAATCTGCTGCATCGCAGTCTCCGCCGTTTGGTTCCACTTCAACTCCACAACAAGCGCCGGATAGTCATTTCGGTACTCCGGTTTTGGTACGAAAACGAAGTCTGCGAAGCCCCTGCCTGTGGGCAGCTCTCGAACCGGCTTAAAGTAATATTGCATAGCGCTCAGGTATGCAATCGCCAAGACGCTGCTCAAGGAGTTTTCATTGTTGTACTGGATGGCAGAAACATAGTCATCATGGATTTTCTCAACCTGAGTGGCTACTGCATCGCCATCCATATCCAATGTCGCATCCAGCAACTTCTCAGACTCCTGCTGGAACAGCAACATCTCATTCCAATGCTTGCTTTCCACCGCAAGTGTCAATTCCTGCCGGATTTCCTCATTCGGAACGAACGCTGTTTTTCGGTTCTGGTCATATCCCAAGTAGCCAAGATGGATCATATATGTCAAAACATCATCTTTGCTTTGGATATTAACGGTATCGTTCTTGAAGGTAGCCGTGTTTACTTTAACTTCCCCACCGGAAAGCATTTCAATGATTGCCGTTTTCAGCCCATCATAGTTCATGTTGATAAGGGGAACGATTGCTTCATAGGAAGCCGTTTCCGACCAGTAGCTCTTAAACTCTCCCTTCAGCATAACGCTGACAACAGCTCTGGGATTATAAACTTGGTAATCCCGCAGCAAGTAACCATCGTACCACTTTTTTACCTTGTCAAAGTCTTTGTGGTACTCCTCGCAAAGATTCTTAACTTCTTCTTCCGTAAAGCCAATGAAAGGTGCCAACGTGCCGGCACTGACCATGGTAAACTCATCGAAGTTATTCAAGGCCGACTGCGTTTTTTCCTTTTTGATTGGCAGAATGCCGGTGAGGTATGCAAGCTGAATGTATTTTGTCGGCTCTGTACCTTTGAATAAGCCTCTCAGGAAATAGATATATTCTTCTTGAACAGCCTTATTGGTTGCTTCATCTCGGATCAGAATATCCCATTCATCAATAATCACAATAAATTTCTGACCGGTCGAGTTTCTGATGCGCGACAAAGCGTCCGCCAATGTCAACACTTCGTTAGGAAGAACTTCAGGGTAGTACTCTTTTAGTTCCTCCAAAACCGATTGCGTAATGTAGGATATAATACTTTTGATGTCTGCACAACTAGACAAAAACCATTGTACATCTATATGGATCACATCATACTTGTTGAGATGCTTTTTGAAGTCGCTACTCTTGCCGATTGTAAGCCCATCGAACATCTTTTCTGAATCGCAGCCTTTGCTGTAATAGGCTGCCAGCATATTAGCCGTATAGGACTTACCAAATCTCCGGGGGCGGCTATTGCAGATATATGCTTCTGGTGTATCAAGAACGCTGTTGGTATATTCCAGCAGACCCGTTTTGTCCATATAAATTTTTGAATTCAGTGCAACTTGAAACGCACTATTATCCGGATTCACGAATCTTCCCATTTCGCCAAAGCCTCCTTCAGAAGTCATTTATTTCTAACCATTCAAATGACATTAGTATAGTCATATAGTACCATTTATCGATACAAATAGCAAGTTGGAAATTTCCCTACCCTATATATAATAGTACAAAAGCGCCGCAGCAGGGATTTCTTTCATAGCATGATCTATCATCGCAGACACCTCATCTGCTATGACGATGATTAAATTTTGCCACATGGAATCCTGCTTTCTGCATATAATCTTCAAAAATATATGCAGATAAAACTCGAAAGGCGCAATAAGCCACAAATTGCGATAATTCCCCTTCGATGAACCTGTCAGATGTCATCTGTTTGAACCATTCGGAATTCCCGAATAGTTGCCATCACGGTCTATTCCTCATCCGAATTATAATATTACCATTTACTGATTCAAATAGCAAATCTAGCGTCATTCCATAACGACACAATAATGCCGTGGAAGTATTTCCTCCACGGCACGATCTGTCGTTATAGCTGTGCGTTTCTCTCCCTCTGCAAATTCCAGACAGGCAACCCTTCCCGGCGCTTTGCCTCGCATCGCTTTGCAGCCATGCGATATGTTTTCTCGCATCTTGGCACGCTCGTGGAATCCAGTCATGGCGCTGCTTCCCCAATGCGGTACAGCAGAGGACGCTATTCACTTTTCGGAGGTTTGGAACCTCCTAATACATAAGAGAACAGCGAATCGGATTTTTTCCACAACTTTTTCAATTTTCTTTTTTTATCAGAAATATATCCACACGCATATCTTTTCACAAACCGGGGTGGATCTTAATCCCACGCGCTTTCTGATACTCATAGGCTGTCACAAAGTCAACCGCAAAACTCAAAAGTGGTATCTTTTCATCCAGCACGCTTACCTGATTTTCTTGACAGCTTTCCAGCCATTCCACCAACTTACGCTTTCTTTTGGTTCGGCCCATGTTCAAAAAGAAATCCTGTGGACGACATATTGTCGCGCAATCGGGTCCAGCACTTTCTTTATCCTGCTTGCCGATTTGCTCTTGCTCAATATCATAGGGAACGCCACTTTTATAGGTAACCATCGCTATCGGCTGCCTTTCCGATTGGATAGGCATAATCTGCTGCACATTCATCAACTGCAACATCCAAATGTAGCGGTTATTGCTTTTTACAATCCGGTTGGCATACCTGTCCAGAAAGCCCGGCTCTATTTTACCATCCGGAAAAGAGGCATCATCGCTGAGTGCAGCCTCGATGCTGTGCATATCTAACCTTGCTTTAGGACGCTGTTCCTGTATGGAACTTTGCAGTAAGCCTTCGACATTTATAATCTCATTGTTGATTTCCGTACTTCTGCTTAAGAAATCATCCATAGTTATGCTTCGGCTTGCCCGCTGGCTGACAAGATCGTCCAATTCCTCATTCAGCGCAGAGAGCTTGTTCTCCAGCTGGTTTCCATCATTCGGTGTGCCGGTAGTGTTCAGATTTGCATCCAACATCCGCAAAAGACCCAGTATATCCTCAGCATTTTCTTTCCAGACTATACGGAACACTTCCCTTGCCATCAATTCCAGCTTCCATTCAGATGCGTATGGTGCAGGACAAGGAACGCCATTCAGCGCTCTGACGGCATCTTTCTTTTTGAACATTTTCGAGCGTGCACAGATGAGCCGCATATTTTTCCCACCGTTGGCCGTTTTATCGTAGCCTTCGATTTGGAATCGCATCCCACAATCACAAAACAGAATTTTTGTCCATTTATTCTGCGGGAAGGACACGCCAAACTTATGGGCACGACCATCTTTTCCTTTTACAAAAGCAGCACGCTTGCTGCGGATCTGATTGCAGGTTT
>OLNR01000753.1_pt1 | contig 24010 bp, 18 predicted proteins | sample 1672231 | NCBI WGS metagenome assembly OLNR01 (sample SAMEA3136662, study PRJEB25190) | human gut metagenome
AGACCGCCAAAAGGCGGTCAAAATTTAGTCAAGGTACTCGCTATCTGCCACTTACCTTCATGTTCTACAATTTCGTTAAATTCCATCTTTCTTCCTCCTTTGGTATAAACATAAAATATAAAAAAAGAATCTTATCAAAAGATTCTTTTTCATTTCCGTTATAAAAATTATATTGTTCATCATCATCATTTAAGATAACTCTGTTGTTTATTACATTAAAATCTTTTTCAAATCGACCTGGAATGAAAAATAATTGATCTATCAATTCATAATCATCATTCGCAGTTTCTAAAATATAATCATATAAATTAATAAAGCCTAAAACTTTTTGTTCTGAATCTTCATTCAACGAGTTTATAGTAAAGAGAATATCATTATATGCACTTTGTTCTAACCATTCTTTTAATTTCATGATTAGCATTCTATTCTGATTATTCTCATCCAACAGAATGTATTTATTGTATAGTTTTTCAACGATATCTACATATTTTTTATAAAAATTCAATAATGAGTCTCTATAACTAACTTCGGTCCTTCTACATGCTGATAAAAATTCTTCTCTCCTCATATTATCCCCGCTTTCACACACATTTATTTTGTATGTTTATAATACTAAGATATACAATTTTATAATTAATTATTCCAGAACTTTTATCTAAAATATTTCCCCTTGTATATTTCTTTTGTATGGTGTGTTCTTAATATATTTACAGAATTTAAAGCTACCCGTAGTTTTTTCTGAAATATATAGTTTATTATACTTTCTTCAATAAATATATTTGTAATGTTAGCATTAAATTATACAAATATCAAGAAAAAAAATGGAAACCGATTCTTTTTCTAATATATTTTTTTGTCATAATATGATAATTTTTAGCTCTCACAACTCAAAAAACAAATGAAAAATAATAAAAAGAACCCACACCCATTCAGGCATGAGTCCTTAAAAAGAATCGAATTCTTTTTCCTTATTTTACTTTCAGTCCTTTGAAAATCTTCACATAAACTTTCTTCATTTTCTTCGGCACCTTGATAACCATCTTTCTGCTGATACCCTTAAACGCTTTCTTATTCGCTGTCTTTTTCGTCAGCAGCATCGATTTAATGGTTACTGTCTTTAAGCTCTTGCATTTAAAGAACGCATTGTTGCTGATCTTCTTTATGTTCGCTCCGACAGTTACTTTCGTAAGCTTCTTGCTGCCATTGAAAGCCTTTGCTCCGATCGATGTCACTTTATAAGTAACACCCTTTACTTTGATCACTGCCGGTATTGTCACGCTCTTTGCATTCTTGTTTGTCCCAACAAGACTTACCTCTGCACCTGCTTTTATAACCTTGTACTGGCAGCCTGCTACGGTGTATTTTGTGCCTGCTTTTGGATAAAACAGCTTCTTTGTGGTAATCACTCTTTTCTTGCCGCATCTGCTGCAGGTATAGGTGATCTGGCCAGCCGCTGTATAGGTAGATTTTCTGGTTACCTTACCCTTACCCCATGTATGTCCAAGTGCATCCGTTTCTTTGCCTGTTTTCAAAAGCTCTCCGCAGTCCTTACAGTAAGTATCCCCGGTATATCCTGCTTTTGTGCAGGTAGCAGCCTTTTTATCACGGACTTCCTTATTCTGGTGTCCTGTCGCTGGGATTTCTTTTCCATCGGAAAGCTTGGTATCACAGTCCTTACAATAGGTATCTCCTGTATATCCTGTTTCGGTGCAAGTCGCATCCTTTTTATCTCGGATTTCTGTATGCTGATGTCCAGTAGCTTCTATCTCTTCTGTTTTTGTCTCTTTACATACATTACAGGTATAGGTCATAACGCCTGCTTCGGTACAAGTGGCTTTTGTGGTGACTTCTCCTTTATTCCAGTCATGTCCTGTAGCTTTTATCGTCTCTTTCTTTTCATCCCCACAGTTCTTGCAGACAGAGGTTGTATAACCGTCTTCCGTACAAGTCGCATCCTTATGGTCTTTTACTTTATAATCATGTCCTGTAGCTTCGATATCTTCGGTTTTTGTTGCTTTACATACCTTACAGGTATAAGTGCGGATACCCTTTTCGATACAGGTAGGTTTTGTTGTTACCTGTCCATCATCCCATGTATGTTCTAACATAGCGATGGTTTCTGTTCTGGTATCCCCACAGGTCTTACAGGTATATGTCTTTACTCCGGTATGGTCGCAGGAGGCTTTTGTCGTAATCTTGCCATCATCCCAGTTATGCCCTGTAGCAGCAATATCTTCGGTCTTTGTATAGTTACAGTTTTCTTCGGTACAATGATAGGTCTTAACACCAGTATCCTCACAGGATGGCTTCTTTGTGACCTCTCCCTCATCTAATGTATGGGTATGGCTCTTTCCACATCCCTCTCTCTGGCAGGTGGCTGTTCCATCGCCATTATCTTTCCAGTCGTGTCCGAGTGCCGGACGGGTTTCATCATATACCCATCTTCTGCGTCCACAATCCGCACAGGTCGCAACAACCATTCCTGCTTTTGTACAGGTAGGGTCTTTCTTCTCACTCTCTTTATCTGAGAAAATGGAGAAATCATGCTCTTTGGTTTTTCCACAGACCGTACACAGACAAACAGAGGTATTTGTCCCTGTTTTCTTATACGTCCACTTGTGGCCGCCTTTTACAACATCATCGTAAGTATCCCCACAGATAGAACAGGTGTGACGGGTAACACCATCGGTTGTACAGGAAGCTTCGCTGATCACCTCTGTATTCCACTTATGTTCGTGTGTCTGTCCACATCTCTGACAGGTCACCGTTCCATCGTCATTTTTCTTCCAGTCATGTCCTAACGCTGGATGGTCTTTATCCTCCTGGTCTACGGTATCCCCACAGCGGCTGCAGGCATAATGGTTGATTGCCGGAGTCGTGCAGGTAGCAGGATCGGTACGAACAAGTTGATAATCATGTCCAAGCGATTTCACTGCTACTGTTTTGGTATCCCCGCAGTCGGTACAGGTAAAGAGTTTCTTTCCGGCATCCTTGCAGGTTGGCTCCACGCTGTATTTCCCCTCATCCCATGTATGGATATGGGTGGTCTTGCAGCGGATACAGGTCTTGGAGTTTTTATCCGAAGAAGTTCTCCAGTTATGCCCTAATGCTTCACCGGAAGTCTCGTCTTTTTTATCATGGCAGCGGGTACACTCTTTATGGACAGTTTTTGGGGTAGTACAGGTTGCATCATCGGTACTGACAGTCTCATATTTATGTCCCAACGCTTTGATTGTCGTGGTCTTTGTCTGACCGCAGACGGTACAAGTATATTCTGTTTTTCCTGTATCTGTACAGGTAGCGGCAGTTGTACCAGTTTTCTTCCAGATATGCGTATGGGTCTCTCCACAGCCGCCTCTCTGGCAGGTAGCTGTTCCGTCACCGTTGTCTTTCCAGTCATGCCCGAGGGCAGGAGCGGTTTCTTTCTCCATATATGGATAACCATCACATCTATCTAAGGATGCATCATCATTAAATCTTGAACAAACAAACTTTGTAATTTCTGGTTTTGTACAAGTTGCTTCCTGTGTTACTTTATATTTTACATAGTCATGTCCGATCGGGTCAGCTAAATATTCCCACCAGACAGCATGACAAACTTTACATTCATGTGTAAAGTATAGCGGTACAACACACCCAGCACTTCCCTTTGGAGTACCTTTATTCCATACATGATTTCCATTACAAGAAGAATGATTGTTTAGATAACTTAAATCCTGCGTTTTATAGGTATCTCTGTCATCTTTGTAAGCTTCATCAATCGCTGTAGTGGTAATCCGTAACCAGTCATAACCCTGTAAAAATGATTCATATGTACTTATATCACTTTTACAATTTGTAGGATCAGAATAATACCATTCTCCATCAATCTTCATTAAATTCCATGCATGACGGTCGGTTGCGGTAGCTCCTTCTTCATCTATGACATCCAGTCCGACATATCTTCCCATGTAATTGCATAACTTCGTCATACCAGCACATACTGCCTGCCGTTCCACCATCGCATACATACCAGACTGATTTTTTGCATAATCCAAGTTGTATTTGATGTTTTTCCGGTTTCCAATCCACTTACAGACCGCATACGCCTTGTCATAATCCGACTTTCCAGCCACATCCATGTCTTTTACGGCATTTTGTACGCCGGTTTCGTATTTTTGGAAGAAATCCTTATCGAACCTATATTGAACACAAATAGAAACTGTACAAGTATATCCATTATCTGTTTTCTTTAGATCATTGACTAAAAGGCGAAAATCTCTTAAATTCTCATATCCACTGGAACGAGAATATGAAAAGGATAGAAGTTCATGTTTTGAAATATTGTTCCCAAACATCACCCAATTTAGAGCAGTTTTTTCTACATCCTGAGTAAGGCTATTGCTATGGGCATGATTCCATTCGATTTCTTTATCTGTTTTTATCTTGATAGGAATTTTTCCCGTAAAACAGTCAATCTTTCTATCTCCAACAAGATCTACCGCATAGCGTGTAAGATTATTAACAGCATCATTATAAGAATTGTAATCCTCCTCTTCAAAAGTATACTCTGCATAAGGGTCTCCTTCCCATGTCGTACTGGTTTCTGTTTGCACCGTATCCCACTTTACAACACTCTCATCCGTATCCTTTAGTTCCATTGCATGTGCTTTTGTTGGTAAGATAATACCAATAAACAGTACCAACAATGGAATCAACCATCGTTTTTTCCTCATCCTCATAAATTAATCCTCCTTATTTGTACTTACAATAATAATATACCACAAGCTTTCGTCTAGTCGCCATAAAATAACGACTGCTATCCTCCTTTCAAAAATATTTCCATTCATATATAGTATATCAGAAATCTCGTGTATTCGATTTTTCTGTATAAATATTTTTTTATCTAACTTCTTTAAAGTGTTGGACAGGTCTTATAAAAAAGTTCCACAGAAAAATCGAGAGATTTCAAATTCTGACATACTATATATAAGAAAGTTAGTGCGAATCGGAAGCAACGCAAGAATCCCGGGAGATTCGCACTACAAAAATTAAAAATATTGTTCTTACTTTTCTAAAAAAATAGAAATGGTAAAGATTGCAATACCTAATTTTTGCATAAACTTTCTAAATAAAACAGTAAAATCGCTATCAATTTTATGCGATTTCGCTGTCACATCCCTTGCGGATGCGTGGATTAAAATCTGTTACGTCCCGTCATCGTCTTTGCTGTATAATCGTCACATCCCTTGCGGATGCGTGAATTAAAATGTCAAAACCAATCATTGCAAAAAAACCTTTTTGTCGCACCCTTCGTGGGTGCGTGGATTAAAATACGAGGTAAGTATATCATGGATAACGTAAAAGTACGTCGCACCTCTCACGGGTGTGTGGATTAAAATCGTTGAACTCATTTCAGAAAAAATAATTTCTTCTTTGGGTCGCATCCCTCGCGGATTCGTGGATTAAAATGGCAGTAATCATTAGGTTTCTGTCTACCGCACCTTGTATTGGTACATAGATTAAAATGTATCCGATGTACAAGAAGTTTATGATGTTATATTGTTGCTTCCCCATAGGTGCATACTCAAAAAAAAATAGCGTGTGAAGAAATATCGTTCACACGTATTAAGTAACAAGTAAGAATGTGAAAAAGTTCTACAGAAAAATCGAATAACTTCGAATTCTGACATACTATATATGAGAAAGTTGGTGCGAATCGGAAGCAACGTAAAAAATCCCGGGAGATTTGCACTGCGAAGATAAAGGATATTGTTCTTACTTTTCTAAAAAAATAGAAATGGTAAAGATTGCAATACCTAATTTTTGCATAAACTTTCTAAATAAAACAGTAAAATCGCTATCAATTTTATGCGATTTCGCTGTCGCATCCCTTGCGGATGCGTGGATTAAAATAGACCAGTCCCTAAAACCATTGCTTTCTAATTGCAGTCGCATCCTCCGTGGATGCGTGGATTAAAATATGTAGGCTAATACGCTCAGCGCGAACGTCGCATCCTTCGTGGGTGCGTGGATTAAAATATCGATTGCCCACCACAGTTAGGAACACTTCTTAGTCGCATCCCTCGCGGATGCGTGGATTAAAATATGTCATGTAGATGCAATCGCACTACTTGGATTAAAACTGGGAGAATAACGTAGTTGCAAATGTTATGCTCGGGCGTACCCTCGTAGGTGTGTGAATTAAAATTACACGAACTACTATCGTGACATCAATGCCTATCATCGCATCCTCCGCGGATGCGTGGATTAAAATGTGAAAGGAAATGGTAGTATGATGTTGCTCGCCGTAACTCTTTAAAAGTTGATAAAGTCGCACCCTTTATGGTGCGTGGATTAAAATGGATTGGAAATAGGCGGATTTTATGATTTTACTCGCATCCTTCGTAGATATGTGAAGCTACTACACTTTACCGAAAATTTTACCGAAGTGTAGTAGCTTCCTAATAACCCCGCAATATAGTTATGTTACAAAAAACTTATACAGAAAAACCAGTCAATCTGAAATTCTGACATACTATATATGAGAAAGTTGGTGCGAATCGGAAGCAACGTAAAAAATCCCGGGAGATTTGCACTACAAAAACAAAAAATATTGTTCTTGCTTTTCTAAAAAATAGAAATATAAAAAGTTACAATATCAAATTTTTGTACGAACTTTCTAAATAAAACAGAGAAATCGCTACCAATTTTATACGATTTCGCTGTCGCACCCTTCGTGGGTGCGTGGATTAAAACGATGTTACGATTAAACACCCGGATATCTGCGATGTCGCATCCCTCGCGGGTGCGTGGATTAAAATTACCTTTTTTATATTGGGACAAGTCTTGCAAAAATAGTCGCACCCCTCGCGGATGCGTGGATTAAAATGATTTTAGATCGAAGGAGGATATATCATGGACAAGTCGCACCCTTCGTGGGTGCGTGGATTAAAATAGAAAAAGTCGGAAGAAAAAATTACAGATAGTTGTCGCATCCTCCGCGGATGCGTGGATTAAAAAGGTAGTAATCATTAGGTTTCTGTCTACCGCACCTTGTATTGGTGCATAGATTAAAATGTATCCGATGTACAAAAAGTTTATGATGTTATATTGTTGCTTCCCGATAGGTGCATACTCAAAAAAAAATAGCGTGTGAAGAAATATCGCTCACACGCATTAAGTAACAAGTAAGAATGTGAAAAAGTTCTACAGAAAAATCGAAGTCTTTCAAATTCTGACATACTATATATAAGAAAGTTAGTGCGAATCGGAAGCAACGCAAGAATCCCGGGAGATTCGCACTACAAAAATTAAAAATATTGTTCTTACTTTTCTAAAAAAATAGAAATGGTAAAGATTGCAATACCTAATTTTTGCATAAACTTTCTAAATAAAACAGCGAAATCGCTATCAATTTTATGTGATTTCGCTGTCGCACCCCTCACGGGTGCGTGGATTAAAATGGACCCATCTGACTTCAGGATTGGACAAGAAAAAAAAGTCGCACCCTTTATGGTGCGTGGATTAAAACGATATGATATATATACGCAAAATGAATTATGCGTGTAGTCGCACCCCACGGGTGCGTGGATTAAAACTCATTAATAATCCTCTTTTCTTCTCTTTTTGTAGTCGCACCCCCACGGGTGCGTGGATTTTAATTATGAACTATATATAGTATTCATCCAAAATTTTAATTACAAAAAAGGTTCATATCTTTTCCTGACATGAGCCTTTTTTGAAGCTGCATCCAACTGCCAATGTAAGAGCTGTTGCGATACCCCATATCTTTTTTCTCATGACTTATCTTCCTTTCTTTTGTTTCTTAATAGATTGTCCTATTATTAGGATGAAAGAAAAAAGTGTATCCTATTTTTTCTGTATAGATATTTTTATCATAGCACATTTTTAAAGAATTTTTATAAGAAAAATGGAATCGGATTCGGATTTTTGAGAAAAAAAGACCCATACCGAGTGGTATGAGTCTAAATATTAATGTCCCCACGGAAAAAATTTTAATAAAAATGATGGAATATCATTTAAACTAAAGCACCATGATATCAATATAAATAAAGCAAAAATCAGTAATATTATGTTCATAAACTTGGCGCTGAATGGGAAATTTTGTCTGCTGTCATTTATAACAAATATAAATTTTAATAATATAATAATTGTATTAAACAAAACGAAAGCTAATAGGTCAGTTACAATTAATAATCGGAAAATACTCGCTTTGGCAATATTATTTAAAACAGATGTTGAAAATGTCATTCCGCCCACAAAAGCCAGAATGATCGAAGCAAATATTCCAAGAATTGACACATATTCTTTCTCAACACCTTGTATCGTTTTTTCCAAATCCAATTTTGCATCATCAATCCCACTATTAAACATATCTTGTATATTTTCTACCTGATAAGTAACTAATTGAGCATGATCATATATTTTAACCGCAATCTTACGAATGTCATTGTATCTAGGATCTTGTTTTCGCAATACATACATTAATAATTCTTCAGCATTAGATACAAAATTTCCCCTTGCTACTTCATCCATTTGAAAAATGATATGACTAATCTCCGAATAAAGCAATCTATCCAATTTGTCTGGAGCATTGATATATTTTTGCAGGCTCTTTATTGTTTTTTCCGGCAAATATTGTTTGGTGTCTAAAGATAAACCTTTGCAAAAACGATTAATCTCTCTTTTGGTCCTCCTATACTCAACGGATGAATTTAATCGGTGTTCAGGAACGTCATGTTTTCCTACCAAGAATTCATATTCTTTAGCATTCATATTCTTTTTCTTTTTCTTCCTTAAAATAGTTTTTTATTGCTTCTGTAGTAATTTCGCTATTACGTCCTTTGGCAAAAGCCTCAATCCAAGGACGCTGTTTGTGCGTAATCGCCACTAAATCTGTTGCTGCGTAGTCTGCAAACCGATCCACTATCTCCCGTATGATGAATTTATCCTGCCCAGCGATAATATCTTCATAATATACTCTATGAGAATCCCAGATATTATTTTCATCAATTTTAAAATAATAATCTGATGTTGGAATATCCATCGCCCCATATTGTTTATATTCTCTATATACTTCTGGCACAACAGGACCAAAACTCCACGCTTCTATTTTCTCGTAGAAACATGGTGGATAATCATTTGCCAAAAAGTAGGCTTGAATAAAATATAACAATTTTTGTAACTTTAAATTTGATACTCCATAATCTTTATTGTTACTATAGACGATAATATAATGACTAACATCTCGCGCTTCATATGTATAATGTTCTGTTTTTCTTTTCCTTCGTAGCATGGATATCCTTCCTTTTAAAATGTTTATCATCCTATTTATATCTTTTATTATACCATTTTTAGTCAACCACATATATAGTAATCCCCCTTAATCATTAACTATATATAGTATATGGATTACAAGAAAAGACCCATATCTTTTCCTGATATGAGCCTTTTAAATCCATTTCCCTATAAATATTATTTCGCAGGTTTTTTCTTCCGTTTCGTAAAATCAGGGATTCATATATCTTTCGGCAATATGTAGTACTTTTTGTCGCGGATTCCAATCAGAATAATTAATTAAATTACCAAAATAATACGAATCTACTTTGATGGAAAAGCGATCCATTGCAACAGATAAGAGAGTATCTGTTACCTTATCATCCGGACGTAGGATGGAAAAGTCCAGCCACTCGTTAAGGTTATCATTTTTGTCTACTACATATCTATAATTTGTGGCGGTGAGCAGGCAGCCTTTGTTATCCGCCACATAAATATGCTTTTTGATCTTACTATTCTTTAAAACAAATCCCTGCTGAAGGAGATGTTTATATAAAGTAGAATTTTTCCGAATTATCATCAGTAAAAAAATGGTATCTTTATCAATTCGTACATATATTTGAATAAAATCATTTGCACTATTAAGAAAAGGTGTCGTTATTTCATAATATTCTCCTATTTTCTCAAAAGTTATTTCCTTTTTCAACCAATGTATATAATCATCTATTAATTGCTTAATCTCCATAAGCAAACCTCCTACATGATTTCATATTGACGAATCCAATTCTTTCTCTGCATTCTTTTGAATACATCCCAATTATATCTCTGGCATGATATCTTTTGCAAGATCGATAAGCCACTGCTTTCGATATTTCGTTTTTTCTATCAAAGCGGGAAAGCGGAATTCATTAATCTCAAGGTCTAATCCAAACAGTTCTTTTGATGGAAAGATATTATTGTTCAAAAATACATTAAAATGTAGCGTCTCTTTAACTTCATTAGAAATCACCTGCCGTTTATGTAAGATAGATACAAAATTCAGATTTAAAAATTTATTGGCCTTATCCACTTTTACATATCCGTTGTGTTTTCCAGATGTTAAGCATACATCTTCTCGTTCGGACAAGAAGATCTGTAAAGCAGACCCTTCTTTTACTTCCAGTCCATAACATGGGCTAGGACGCAGAAAATAAAGCAGCATCCATGGAATATTATATAGAGTAGCCCAGTAATACATATGCCCTTCTACTAAAAGGTAATCTTCCAATATTCTTCGGGCTATTCTTTCACCTACATATATACCCGTTTCCTGCTGTATGATATAGACTGCCAGATCAAAATATTCCCTTATCACATTGTATATATTGCGTTCATAGTCAGTTAATTCTTTCTTCCAGGATTCTTTTATCACTTCACGCGAGTTAGAACTATAAGGGCAAAAGCAATAGGCTGTCTCATTGTATGGTGCAAAAGAAAGACTGCGGTTATAATGTTTTCCATAAGGTCGGTCTGTATTCTCTAATCTTTTATATAATCCAATAAGCTGTATAGGGTTATCACAGGCCGAATCAACATTGATTTCATATGGGTTACTTACCCCTGTGCGTAGCTTAAATTTTCTCATCTCTCATCTTCCGGAACGTCAACATATGTCTCAAGTCTTGGGTAAACTTCACTCAGTTTCCACCACCATTCCTGTGGCAGTTTCGGTACTTCCCCCTGTTCTTCTGCAAATTTGAGGCATTCTAAAATATCCCCTAGCCCTATTGTAAATTCACTCGTTTCGTTTTTTAATAGGAAGAAAAGATACTCCTCTCTGTCAACATCCATATCTTTAACCACATCTCCCGTAGGTACTGCCATTTTTTCCATTACATATCCTTCCTTTCTTTATTGATTGTAATGTTAAGAAAGGCGGCAAAATACCGCCTTTCCCTTTAATCATACCTTTTATTTTTTCTCATTTTCAGTCTTGGGACTCTTTTTCTTCTTGATTTCGTAAATTCCGACACCAATAAGCAATCCCATCGCAATCACAATCGGTACATAAGTCTGCCAGTTGTCAAATGCTCCTGTCATTGGTACTCCCGGTATTGCATGGTCTGTCACTTTATAAACCAAATCGTAAAAATCATAGGTATCATCTGCTTCGTTGTACTTTCCTTTACTAAGGTCCGCCTTCTGCGCTTTCGCTTCCGCTGTTGTCAACGTCTTAGGGATAGTGATGCTGATAGAATCTTTTAATAACGAATATCCCGGTAACGTCTTTGTTTCTTTCAGGATGTAGGTCGCACGATGGAGTTTATCAAACAGCACCTCTCCGTTTTCATCCGTTTCTTTTTCAGCAACTTTATCTCCTTTGTTATCATACAGTGCAAAGGTAACACCTTTTAATGGCTTTTCCTTCGCATCGTCACTGTATTTGATTACCTTAATGCTACCTTTGTAAGAAACATTGTAAAATCCTACTGTACCGGTACTGTAAATCTCACCATCTTTATCTTTTCCGATAACAACAACAGCACTCTTCTTATCATCACTTACTGTTACATTGTTTCCAGAGGTATCAATCTTATCCAGTTCATACATACCTTCTGTACCGGACTCCGTAACGGTGTAGCTACCAAGCTCAACATTTTCAAAGACAGCCTCTTTGCGGATCTTGTCTCCGTCTTTATGGTCTTCCTGCTTAAACTTCTGCAGGTCTTCCTCGGTAAACTCTACGGTCTTTGTAAGGTCTACATCCTCACCTTTCCAGTTCTTACCTTTTACATGGAAGGTAAACTTCGGATTGCCATGTGAGAAATATACATCGTCCGGGTCAAGGTCTTTGTAAACTTTAATGCTGCCCCGTGTGTATACCTTATTGGTGATGATCGTGGTCGGTAATCCATCCATCGTTGCTTCCTCGTAAGATGGCATGTATCCAACCTGGCTGGCATTTTCATCCGTCACTGTCCAGTTTTTAGAAATCTCCTTCCAAGTGTACTCATATGGATTACCATCTGGGTCATTTACCGGTACGTCAGGAATGTATTTCTGCCAGTCGTTTTCATCGCTCAACGTATACTTGTACTTCTCGCCCATGCTCTCGCCATTGCGATATAACTGGACTTCAACGCTGTCTACTCGTAAATCCGCTTCATTATCATTGTCATCCCAGTCTTTTACAACCATGATACCGTTTTGTAATGTATTAGTTACAGTAGTCAGGTATGCATCTTCATCAGTTGCATAAGATATCGTATATCCCGTATTCGGGTCATCAGTGATTACATCGGTAAGCTGTTCTTTCCATGTATATTTATACTTGGCACCAGTTTTTTCATTATATGCTAAAAGTTTCTGAGGATTATTTATAGAATCTCCACGTCTTGTAGTGTATCTCCACTGGTTTTCTTCGTTTAATACAACTGGTTCACCATATGCAACCCCATCTCGATATAGCTGCACTTTGATTTCTGATGGACGCTTATGTTCGGCATCATCTTGGTCATTCCAAACTTTTTGAATTTCTGCATAAGTGTCGTTATCCCCTACATTATCCAGCTTGTACACATACCTGCCATTCATTTTGGTAAGTACCGCATTTTTGGTTTGGTCGTGATTGTAGCCGTCTACATAGGACTCCGTAACAGTATAACGGTCTTTAAACTCTGCATCACTCATGCCCTTAATTGTAGACTGATTAAGTACATCAGATGTCGCTGACCAGTTATTTTCTGCTGTTAAAGTAAGTGTTTCCATCGGAGGAGCATTTTTACCTAATGTGCTATCATAAATAGATACTGTCACCTTATCCGGGCGTTTGCCTGCGGCATTGCCGTGGTCATCCCAGATCTTCATGAATCCTAATCCGCCCGGTGTATTTTCCATCTTGCCGCTGTCCATAATGTAATGGGTGCTGTCGTTGTCCCCATCGGCTGCCATCTCGTCTCCTGCCCAGGTATGCAAGATCTCGCAGTGAACCTTGTCATCACCAAGACTGCCTTTGAAGTAATAACATTTATCTGGATCTGTGATCTTATATCCTGCCGGAGCGGAGATTTCTTTTACATAATACATATTCTCTCCGCGGTTCTTTATGTAGGCATCACTTGGCAGGTTGCTAAATTCTACGGCATGGGAATCTTCTGCTTCATCACTTTCCATAGACTGGATCAATTGGTCTTTTTCAAAAAGAACATTGCCGTCTACATCGAGAATGTCATTTGCCGCATACAACCCGATCAATGCCCCGCTGATCGGCTGTTTTGTCTCGGAATCGATCTTTAACAGGTCGATGGTGAGGGACTGTCTCGTTTCTTCTACAGCTGTTGTCACGATCGGATGTTCATCGATCTCAATCGTTCCGTCATAATCTTCCGGCCCGTCTACCTGAATGTTGGCGGTAACTGTTCTTGCGATGGAATAATACTTGCTCGTTGGCTTAAAGGTAATGGTTACTTTCTTATCGGATTTACTCCATGGTCCGGTCTTGTTAAAGCTTTCGATATCATCTTTTGTTACCTGCACCTCATCGTCAATACCCTCTGGAGCTAATCCATCAGAACGGATATAGTGGACTTCAAATGTGAAATCATCCGCAGTAAACTGTTCATTGGTATTGGCTGTTTCTGTACCATCTTCGTTTGTGATTTTCTCATCAGCAACACAGAATGTATTGAGCGGTTTTGCAACGATAGATACCGGGATCATCTTCACTTCCTCGGCATCCCCTATTTTTTTGATACCTGCGGAATAGATCGTCTGTACACCGGAACAGTTGTAATACATACGGTCTGCATATAATAAGGCGGCAAAATTGAAGCTGCTCACATCAAGACTGGTAAGGCTCGTACAGCCATTGAACATATCCTGTGCATTTCTCATCTGTGATGTGTTGATGTTATCAAAATTGATCTGTGTTAACTGGTCGCAGCCCATGAACATGCCATTAGACATCGCATTGAAGTTGATGACTGCATCGGTAACACCAGAGGAAATATAATAATTTCCATTTCCATCGTTCCACAGCCATACATCTTTTGCCGGAGTCTTTCCATCGTCTTTGCTGACAGAAACATCTACCGCATCTGCAGGCTGTTTTTCCCATGTAAAAGTGATAGTCTTTGCATTTTTGATAAGAGGATTTAACTTCTCGCCCGTTGTTAAGATATGGTTTACACCTAATGTACGGAAAGTCTCCCCATCGATACCATTTCCATCTTCGGTGATCGTCTCATCGGTAACGGTTGTCTTCTGTGGGGATTTATCCCACGTCAGGGTCACGTCATATTCTTTCGTATCTAAAGTAAAGCCATAAGGAGCTTCGGTCTCTTTAAAGTAATATTTGCCTAACCAAAATTCTTTGTCAGAGGACATGGTCGCTACTTTTCTATCATGGGTAAACTGGAATGTTCCATTCTTATCACTTGTTGCAGTGCTGATTTCTTGATTAGCTGCCCAAATGAGATTTCCAGCATCGTCCGTGATATCTTCTCTCGCATACAGGGTATACTTTGCGCCTTCTATGCCTCGTTTTTCATAGAGGAAGTTTCCATTAGCATCTTTGCCAGTGAGGTATTCTCCCTGTTTTTCCCCTTTGATCTCACCATAGATCGGAGTATCTGGATAAGTAAGCGTTGCAGAACGGTTTCCATCCTTATCTGCTTTTGCCTTTTCATCATTTAAGATAACTTTTACGCCTTTTCCTTTGTTTAAGAAGCCAAGCGGGGCTGCCTTCTCAATAAGGTAATACTCACCAAATGGTAACTGGCAGGAAGCATAACCGTCATTGTTTGTATAAAGGCTCCGTACTACCTGTGCGCCTGCTTTCGGCTCGCCTGTTTCGGTATTTACATCAGAAAGTTTGTATAACTCGAACAGGGCCTGTCCTAATGGATGGTTCGTCTCTGCGGAGACTTTTGTTACTTTTAAGTTTACCCAGGATTCTTCGTTCAGGTATTCATACTCGACAGTTTCCTGTGTGTCTTCGGTGATATTGATCGTCTGGTCATCAATAAACTTAAATCCGTCTGCGCCTTTGGTCTGCTTTAAGATATAACTTCCTATTGGAAGATCAGGGCTTGTAGCTGTACCGTCTGTTCCTGTAACAAGGGTACATACTGGTTTAGCATCTTCACCAAGGTCAGATGCATCATAAAGAGCAAATTCGGCTGCGCCCTCCGGCATTGTTACTTCTTTACCATCAACTACACCAGTACGTTTTTTCTTTGTGACTCTGATCCGTCTATGGATCTTTTCATCGACACCGCTGAACGCATACTTTGTTTCTGGTGCACCGGTATCATCGGTGCCAGCTGTATTTTCCATATCGCCAGACCATACTGGGGCAAGGGCTTTATAACTTACATCCCCTCCAGTCTGAATGACAACAAATCCATCTTTGTGGGCTGCTGCTGTCCAGTAGGTCACATCATCGTTAGAGTCATCATTTTCTTCACCCTGTTCCCCTACGGTATCTTTCTTTTCATCCTCCGGTTCTTTTTCCGTATCGTTTCCTTCATAAGAACCATCCGAATCATCATTGACTTCCCCTGTTTCGATCTCATCATCACTGTCTACCGGGGCCTCTACTTCTGGTTCTGCATTACCGTTATCTTTGGCAGCTTCTCCGGCATTCGTATGCATCTGTAATACCACAGAGTCCTGTCCTTTGGCATCGGTATTTAATGTACCGATGATAGCATTTTGCGGAAGGCCAGAAACAAACTGCTGATAGGAAGAAAGTGTCTTTAACTTTGCTAATTCCTCTTTTAATGCTTTCACAGTTGTTAAGCCCTTTGCTTTCATAAGGGTCGCTACATCAAGCACCTGGAATGTCGCATCCTGCTCGGCTACAGCATCGGCATTATCGTCTTTTTTCTGTTTCATAACAGAAACTTTTGCCCTACTCTCCTTTATGTCATCGGCAGCAAAGGAATACATCTTGTTAACCTGTTCGCCATGTTTGATGGTCTCCTCTTTCATAGCATCATCCGAACTGAACACTGGGTCTGCAATACTGTATCCGTCCTGTCCTTCGGTCTGTAAGACAATAAATTCTCCCACATTTTCATCTAAAGGAAGATAACCATTTCCACTCTCATCGGTAGTGACCGTGCCAAGAATCTTGGATTCTTCCAGAGAAGAAACATATTCTTTGCGGAGATTTAAGGTGACAAGTTTCATAAGGTCTGACTTTTCAATATCCTTTGCATCGATCACTGTAAAGATAGCCCCGGATTCTGCGGTTTTCTCGTCAGGTTTGTCTGGGTTTTCTACAAGGTTTTTCTTGATAGATAATCCATTTCCTTTGCTGTAGTCCGTTCTTGTGATAGATACGGTCGCTGTCTCACTGTCTCCCTCATAGACTTTTCCATCGGAATCTACCCGGATGGTGATGTCATCGGTATAGGAGTAATCTTCGTCACCGCCTGTCTGGTGGATGTTATACGTTCCTGCCGGAAGGATAGATAGATCTACAATACCAGCTTCATTCGTAGTAACGGTTATTGGGAAAGCAGGCTGTGTCTCGCCAGTATCCCCCTTTGTTTCTCCGGAGGCACCGGCAGTTGTTCCCTCTTCCGGAGCATCTGTTGCCGTTGTCGCTTCAGCCGCTTCATCTTTATTATCAGAAGAAACCTGTGTGATCTCAAACTCTGCTCCTTTTTCTGGTGTCTTTTCTCCTGTTCTTGCATCTAACTTATATTTTAACAAAACACAGGCATTGGTATCTACAAAGCTGAACGCATACTCTCTCTCACTCAATGTACTGTTGATAATGACATCAGCGGCATCAGCAAGGGAATACCGGGAGTCCCCGACGGTCTGTAACAGGGTGTACGTCTTGTCATATGTCAATTCTTTGTTTCCATTCGTGACGATATAAGTTCCTTCACCGTTTGCATCCGTTGTGATGGTGCCAAGCACTGCCTTGCTGCCAGCCACATACTCCTGACGAGCTTTTTGTGTCGTTAACTTTTCAAGGTCTTTTTTGGTAATCTTACTGGTATCAAGGACGGTAAAGACTGCATTGGCCTCTGGCGTTTCTTTTTCCCCTTTTTCCTTGACATATTTTTTAATCTTTAACTGTACATTGTTCTTGGCATATGAATAGGTTACTTTATTTCCACTTGAGATAGTAACCGTCCAATCTGGCACTTTTACACTATCACCCTCTGTATTTTCCTGTTTGACTAAATAAGAACCAAATGGATAATACTTGGATACGGCTTTTCCGTTTGCATCTGTTGTGATCTTTTCAACAACGGAACCACTTTTATACGTTGTTTCTTTATCATTTTCTTTGATCTTGATATTTTGTTGCGTGATGATGTCAAAAGTAATTCCCTTTTCAGCATTTTTCCCATAACCTTTTGTCTTTTCTACCGCGATCCGTCCAGAGATCTCATCTTCTGGTATATTGATGGTAGAATCAAGCTTTTTTTTCACTTCTTTTTGATGCTGTGATAAGGTAAAGGTCAGTTTTTTAGGATATTTTACAAAACCTTTTGGTGCCACAAGTTCCTTAATATAATATTTTCCCGGATACAGTTTTGTCTTAAACTTAAGTTTGCCGTCTTTTCCAGTTTTTCCAGTCTCAATTAAAGTATTTTGTCCAACCACTGTTTTGTTAAGCTTTAAATAAGTAGTATCCGATGTAAGGATCTTATCATTGGCATACAGTCCAAAAACAGCTCCCTCTAAAGAAAGTCCAGAAAATCTTTCATTCTTTGATGTCTTTTTAACTGAGATCTCTGCTGTTGCCTGTGGATCAACAAACTTAAAAGAAACTTTTTTATCATTTGCAGAAGTTTTCACCGTTTTCGTCTTCTGGTCCGCAAGGAAATGTCCGGCTGGAGCATTCGTCTCTGTTACTGTCCATGTATGCTTGCTGTTCCTTGCCTTCTTCTTATTGTTATTGAAATTTTTTTCTGCCTGTGACTGTGCGGCTTTTTTTGCAGCGGCTTTATTTGGATAATGCCCTTTTTTTAACTCTTCTTTTTTCTTAGCAGCACTTAAGACGTTCCAGTTTGTTACATAATAGACTTTTTTCGATTTTCCAACAACAGGAACTTTGATTGTTAATCTTTTTGTATAAATACCGTTTTTAGTCTTTTTTATTTCTTTAAGTGCTTTTCCATCAAATTTTACCTCAAAACAGCCTGTATCGATATGTGCCCCTGTAGAAGCATCTATTTTGTCTATCTGTAGATCAAAATCAAGCGACAATTTGTCTTTCTTTTCTTTTTCAACATGCTTTGTCGTCGGTTTTTCTACCGCTTGGTATCCAAACCAGCCCTGCTGTGCGGAAAGATGAGGGGTATAAATAAGAACGTATCCACTGGCCTGTGTTTTTGCGATATCATCCCATGCCCATTCCGTACCAGTTGCCATATTTGCCTTTTTTCCACCTGCCCAGATATAAGACTGGCAGGCATGTCTTCTTGCCGTTGTCCTGCTGCCGCCAAGAAAATACCAGGTAAGAGCTTTTCTTGCCCATGTATAACCGGTACTCTTTGTTACAGTTACTGTCTGCCCGCTTGCAGCATGAAGCTGGGGATCACGACAAAAAGCCTCGCTTCCTTTATTCGCCCCGCCACCAGCAACACTGAAATGATACCATGGTTTGCCATCTTTTCGTTTGGGAACACCATAAACATGTCCACCATATTTTGAACAATACATCCTTGCACTTCCTGCTGCATTTACCTGCATTGTCATCGTGCAGAAAAGAACAGCGAACATAAATAAGAATGATAACTGTCTGATTTTCTTAAACATACTCTCCTACCTTTCTGTGTAATATCCCGGATCATCTGTTCCACCATCGGGATGGGACATTTTAGAATCTACCTGCAAACTGTTATATCCTGTACCATTAGAACCGGATAACTGTTCATCGCCTTTGAACATATCGCTATCGGTAATGATACTTGCCATGTTGGAATTGCCTGTAGTACTCTTCCAGATCGCGTAATAAGTCATATCGTCATTTGCTTTGATAGTTGTTCCAGGTTTTTCATAGTTATCTTTATCATTTTTATTCAATGTCCAGCCAACTAAAGTAAAACCATCTCTTGTAACCTCAGAAGATGGAAGAGTGATGCTACTCATTACTTTTACTGTTTTTGCTGCAGCATTGCATGTTCCGCCATTTCCATCGAATTGCACTGTTACATTATAGTTTGCTGCAGTCCATACGGCATACAAGTTTAAGTCATTTGTTTTATTAAAAGGTTTGAATACCGCTTTATCGTTATATTCTTTCCTTCCTCCACTTGAGGTAGCCCAACCTGAGAAAACATAATAATCTCTTTTAAAAGCATTTGCTGGCAAAGTAAAATTAGAATTATAAGTAGCCGTAGAATTAGTCATTGAACCACTGGTTGCTCCATTTCCATGATACTTGATCGTGTATTTATTAGCTGTCCAATGGGCATATAATGTTTTGAGACCATCTTTACAGGCAAAAACACGGGTATATTTTGTTCCGCCAGAGGTTTTATCATACCATCCATCAAAACTGTATCCTGTTTTCGTTGGCGTAGAAAAGCCAGTAAAGTATGTACTATCTTTTGCTGTCATTTTAGCAACAGCACTTCCACCTTGGCTGTCAAAAGATAATGGACGAGCTTCATGATAATGCATGCTGTAAGTTGCAGAAGTATTATAAAAACGAAGATGTTCCCATCTACCATTTGGTTTTTTGTTATCAAAAGTGATGATACCAAAGTTATACAGGCTGACTGTCATTTTAATGGTTTTGGCTTCTGCATTGGAAGCATGGCCATTTACATCTGCAAAATTATTAGCTGTGGACGTTCCATCTGGTACATCAAAAGATTTTCCGTCACCCTGCTGATGTGCAGGTTTTGTGTATCCAACACTAAATGAGATATTTACAAAATTTCCACTGTCTGCTTTTTCTGTCTTATATTCTTTTGATGTAAAAGTAAGTTTATATGGATTATTCTTTGATGTGATTTTTCCTGTTAACTTTACGTGTCTAGCCTGTCCTCTAAATGTAGAAGCAGAAGTACTAGAAGCGCCACCCCAGCTTGCCCGGATTTGAAGTGTAGATGTCCCTGATGGCCCTGTCATATGGATATACATATTATTTGCTGAATTTTTATAATATGTTTTCGATGTTTTTTCCTCGATTCGTTTCAGAGCGTTTGTTCTTTCTGGATGAATTAATACTACAGTAAGAACAGTTACAAAAGCCACTACCGTTGCTCCAATAACTCTTTTATTAGATAATTTCATTTTCTTTCCGGGCGATTTTCCTATTGTCTTTTCTTTTAAAGACTGTAACGCATTTTTAAATTTCAAAATAAATTCCTCCCTTCAAAACAAATAGGTGATACCTGATACATAATCTTTCCTCGCTTTCCTTTTTATTATCTTCGCCATGCCCCATATATGTTTTATCCAGACTACAATTGCCATAAAAATAACGACTGATATGTCGTATTTATGGCGACATGATTTAACCTCTTGTCAGTGGTGGATACCGTTTCTTCCGCCCACCACTGCCGCTAGTTAATTACTCAATTCATCTCACTGCCTAAGAGTCAGGAGAATCCTTGCTTTTTATAAAATCCTTCTACCTTTCATATATAGTATGTCAGGAATTTGGCTGGTTCGATTTTTTTATATAAGTATTTCTAATTTCTTACCAGTCGGTCGGATTTTATGAAAAGATTTTCTGTTGAAATATGGCAATAAACAGGATATTCAAATGGGACATAAGTGTCTTTACATTTAATAGTATGATAGATTAGGAAAAAGAGAGTTCACGCTACCATTTTATAAACATCAATTATATATACACGATGGAATATTCCATTTTATATCAAAAATGATCATAAAAAAAAGGCCGGTTATTCCGACCTTTTCTTGTATAATCATTATTGCTTTAATTATTTTTTTGACGCAACCACTCAGTTACTTCCTCGATTGTATTTCCTGTAATCATTTCGAAACTTCCATCATCATGCTCCGTAAATGTCTGTTCCGATTCATATTCATCAATTAATTTATCCGCTTGAGATGCATTAAGATTATTAATCTTAACATAGTTTCTAATTTCATTCTTTAACTCTTCCTTCATAGTATATTTCCTTTCTAAGATCATTGTTTTATTGTTCTAATTTTTTTACTGTAAAATAAATCGCAGCACAATATTTATCTCCATCTACAAAAATATTATTGATTTCTACATTTAATTCATTGCTAACACGCTCAATGATATCATCTTCATTATACTCGACATCATATGCCGGACTATATAAAAATATTTCCTTGGTATCTTTTTCCATGTCAAATGTTAAAGACGAATCATCTTCCTGCTCTTGCATGAATTTTAATAAACTTTCCGATGTTGTTACGAAACATTTTCGTTCAAAAAATCTTGAATCCATATTTAATTTTCCTCCAATCTTCTATTGTTTTAATTCCAGTCAATGAACTGTTCGATCTCTTCTTTTTTAATCCCTATTCCATCTAAGAGAAAATCCAAAGTATTAACTGAATCTTCTTTATCCATTGATTGCATCCATACCCAATCAATGATATTGTAGATTATTTTCCTGCCATTATTATCGATTGTAAAATTTTCTAAAATGTATTCCCAAAATTTCTTTTTCATCAAAATTTAGGCGAAGGATACCCCAGCTTAAGAATCCAGGGAGAAATTCGCCACCGTCTTCAGACGGTCCTCCTTTCAGTTAAATAATTCTTCCTTGTATCAACAAACATAAGTTTCTTTGCACTGATATTGCGTTTCTTTACTTTTTCTTCGATAATGTCCGGCATCGTTTTATCTCTTATATCTAGGCTCAAATACAGGCGTTTTTCTCTCCATATCAAAAGCACCATATGCTTCTTCTTTTGAAAGTTCGATAATTCGAGTAACATGCTTAATTTCAAAACCCAATTTCAATGCATCATTAATCGTATAGTATTGTGCATCCGCTTTTGAAAGCTTTTTTGTTGCACGAATACAAATAGAATCTATATTTCCGTAGCATACTTCCAAATATACAATATTATTATTACTCATTTTATTTTCCTCCAATTCTTATGAAATTCTTGCTTCAATTCTCACTTTCTAAAGAATTATCGTTTTATCTTAATAAAAACATAAAACACCATCGTATAAATCTGGCGTAAATTCTTTAATTTCCCATTGTGTAATATCTAATGATACTCCTAAAGATTCTAATAATTCTTTTCGTTGACATTTCATTTTTTCAAATGCATCGTTTTCATTATCTGCATAAACAACACAACCAAAATTTTCTTGTGCTAAATAAAATACTTTCATAATGTATTCTCGCTTTCTAAGAGATTACCGTTTCATCCACCTATTACGTTGCAATAATCTTTTTCGTTTATCTCTTCTATATAATCAACATACTTTTCATCTCCATCTTCCTCAAATAAATGATTGTCAATAGCATATTGCAATACTTTATCTTCGTTACTTGTATTTGCCTTAACAAATATAGAATAACCTGCTCCGTCTTTTGCATTATCGTAAGTTACATGTATGTCAAAATATTTCATATTTTCCTTCCTTTCATCGGGCATTGCATTTTCTCCTCTGAATTTATAAAAAAAGACTTCCTGTTAAAAACTGTTCATCAGTAAAACAATAATATTTATGTTCTAATGGGTTTTCTTTTCTAACCTCTCTCAATTTATAATCATCAAAGAATCTTATTTCATCGTCATTTTTAAAGATTGCATAACAACCAAAAGGAAGATATGTTCCATCTTTAAATTCAATCTCAGTGTCTGTTACATGAAAAACTTCGTAACTCTTTCCATTTACTAAAATAGTCGAGCAATTAGCATAATATCCAGCCCATGCAAAAGCATTAACTTCATTATCGGATATAATGTGTTTATTTCTATTTCTTTCTCTATATTCTAGCATAATTATTTCCTCCATTTTGTTTTAATCTCCAGCCGGTACCCCCCCCTTATGTGGAGACCGTATATTGATGTTTCTTCCGGTGAGGTTTCACTATATTACCTTTATGCATTTAAACATTTATTATAAAATTCTGGCAAATATCTTTCTACATACATTTCACTAAATAAATTTTCCAATAATTCTTTTGAATGTAATGTCTTTTCCAGATCTCTTAATTTATATTCGTCATTCCGATAAGCAAAATACCATCTATTATCTTCTACATCGAATATATAAGTAAAGGCCTCTCCTAATACCTCTGAAAGAAGGTCTGTTTCTACAGGTTTTTCTTCTTCCCATTTTGTGGTTTCGTTACAATCTTCCCATCTGTTAATATCCCTGAAAGCTGCAACCGTTCCTCTTTGTTCTAATGGCTTACTCATATGTTCTCCATATGTTTTACTTCCACCTTCTTCGACAGTAGAACCAACACTTGTTGTATTGCCTAATGAAATTAATTTTCTTACTTTATTGACATCCTTGTAAAATTTATATAAAATAATTCCCAATCCATCAATATAACTATCGCAATGATTATAAATGTATGTATATTTTCCATTCTCTTTAATTGCTATATGTCCTCTTGTACTCATGATTTCGCCTCCAATTATCTTGAAATTTCTGTTCTCTGTCACTCTTTTTTATATTTTCCGTTCTACATAATGTCTTACTTTCCCATGTCTAATATCTTCCATCCATTCACCATTGTGAACTACTCTGACTTACACTTTGTATAGAAGTCAGAGCTTCTTGCTTCATCGA
>OLNR01000754.1_pt1 | contig 24006 bp, 12 predicted proteins | sample 1672231 | NCBI WGS metagenome assembly OLNR01 (sample SAMEA3136662, study PRJEB25190) | human gut metagenome
CTGCCGGAGCGGTGCTTAAGCCGCAAGGCGGGAATTGTGCGGTGTTGCCTTTATTAGCGGCTGCTCATCCGTTCAGTTTGGCGTACTCTTCGTCGGTAACGGGCTCACACCATTCGTTGCTGCAATCTTCGCCGGGAACTTCCACAGCAATGTGGCTGAACCAGCTGTCGGCCTTGGCACCGTGCCAGTGCTTGACGTTGGCCGGGATGGTGATTACGGTGCCGGGGGGCAGGCTGACGGCAGATTTGCCTTCTTCCTGGAATTGATAACGCCTTCTATATTTTCATATGAATACCACAACAATAGTACAACACAAGCAGGATTTAAGGCAAAGAGCTGCAGGCAGTATGATGCGGGAATAATCAACCAGCAGGGTTCCGGCTGCTCCGGCGCGATGAGTGCCTCGCGCCCTACAATCGGTCCAATGCCTTATCGCAGTATGTTAAGCATGTGACCGCTATATTTTTTCAAAACTCCTTATCGAAAAAACTGCCCGCACAACGGCTTATCATACCGTGTACGGGCAGTTGATTTATAATTATCTACTTTTCTCTCAGGTCTGGGTCGATAAACGCAACCCCACCTGGTACCCCAGCAGGGTGCGGGTTTCCACCGGCTGATGGCGGATGAGGGAAAGCAGCTGCTGTGCGGTACGGCGGCCCAGCTGTTCGGCATCAAAAGAGACCGCCGTGATCTGTGGCGTACACCCCTGCAGCGCTTCGTCGTCATACAGGGAGGCAAGACGGATATCCTGCGGCACGCGCAGGTTCAGCTGTCTCAGGGTGTTCAAAGCCAGCTGGGCAACCTGGTCATCCATGCACAGGATGCAGTCCGCCCCACGCTGTACCGCGAGCTCCACAGCGCTGGTGCGTAGATCGTCGCTTTCCAGCTCCAAAAACAGCAGGCTCTCATCAATCTTGCAGCAGGCGCGGTCATGCGCCTGCTTATAGCCTTCCAGGCGGGACTGGTTGACGGTGTACAGCATGGATCCGCCCAGCAAAGCAATGCGGTGCAGGCCCTTCATCAGCAGCAGGCTGACCAGCTCGCGGCAGCCGCCCACCTGATCATGGTCCACCGAGATGACATCCTGGTCAGCCGGGCGGCCAATGGCAACAAAGGGGATGCCGCTTTTTTGCAGCATGGGGATCAGGGGATCACGCTCCAGCGTGCGGGCCAGAATCACGCCATCAATCTTGCGGTTGATCAGCAGACGCTGCATCGGGCTTGTTTCCTGCTCGCCCACCATCGTCATCAGCACATCATAATCATTGCGGGTGGCAATATCGTACACGGCGCTGACGGTTTTGCGCAAAAATGGTGCGGCAAGGTTGCCGAACTGGCGCGAGAACACCAGTGAGATATTATAAGACTGTTGGGTTACCAACCCGCGTGCCAGCATATTGGGCACATAGTTTTTCTCTTTGGCGTACTGGACCACGCGGGCGCGGGTCGCTTCGCTGACACGGCCATTGCCCGAAAGGGCACGGGATACCGTGGTCTTGGACACGCCAAGGTCTTCAGCCATCTGGCTGATGTCAATTTTTTTTTCTCCTTCTGTCTGTTTACGGCGCGGCATGGGTTTACTCCTGTTAACGTTTGCTTCTATAAGATCTTCTTTCTGTCCTTGCCGGTTTTCCGCCCCACGGGCAGTTCCCAGGGTACTGTTCCAGAAACCAGTCCCCCACCCCGGCCATTCCCTACTTGGTCAATGGACTTAACATATTATACCACATTTCCCTGGATCATGGTAGCCCCCTGTGCAAAGAAAGCAAAGAACACGCTACCCCAGTATGGGGTCATTATATCATTCCTGGCTCTGCTTTTCAACCGATTTCTGGCTCTGTTTCCGTTTTCCAGTGTGTTTTATAACCTGGTAAAGTTTTCTTATTTTGTCCGCATCCTGCTCAGTCATCGTACCTGCGCCAAATTGGGCGGCTTGGGCCAATGCCAGCAGAGCTTCGGCATCCTGGGGTTCAAGGGTGGGGACACAACTTTGCAAAAATGCGGCAAACTCCGGCGCATCGGATGGTGTATCCGGCGGCAGGCCGCGGCGCACCAAAAGGCGGTAGATGCTGCCAAACACGGCCAGCACCCGCGCGTTGCAGCTGCCCCGGCCATACCCCATGGCATGGCGGCGGGCCAGCACCAGCAGCACCGCAGCAGCCAACAGGCACCCCCCCAGCAACGCCGCCAAAACCAGCCTGCTGCGGGGCACGATGGTGGCTGCGGGTTCGTTTGCGCTGCTCTCCCCTGCTGCGGGGGCGGTGTCTTGACCTTGAGTTTCGGGCAGCGGGTCGGTGCGCAGGTCGGCCTGTTGGGCACTGACCAGCACGCCGGGGGTCATCTCCATGGGGGTCCAGCCCTGGCCGGAAATGTACACCTCCGCCCAGGCGTGGGCGTTATCGTCCTGCAAAATGGCGTGCCAGCTGCCGTTCTCCTGTTGGGTAAACAGGCTTTGCGGCGCGGCATAGCCCACCACATAGCGCGCAGGCAGCCCGAACATGCGGAACATAACCACCGCCGCCGAGGCAAACTGCACACTGTACCCCTGTTTGGATTCCGTTAAAAAGTAACGGATGGGGTCGGCCCCCTCCGGCGGCTGGGGAGCGCTGGCGTTATACTGGTAGTTGGTGTTTAGATAGGCGCGGATGTAATCGCCAATGTCCGCAGCTTCGGTCAGCTTCTGGTCCTTTTTGGCTTCATCGCACAGGGTTTGCAGCTCGTCATAGCCGTCCGGCACGGCGGTGTAGCGGCTGGCGGCGTAAGCGGCATAGGATGCTTCCATCCGGTCCAGCACGCTGGGGGCGGCATCGGCGCGGGCTTCCAGCTGGGTTTGGGCGGTATCCCGCGGGTAATACAGGAACACATCGTCCTGCGCGGTCTGGCCCGCGGCGGCGCCATCGCCCTGGATGGTGTAATAATCACCCCAGTAGGCGTTGTACGGTGCATAGGTGTACTGGGTATCGGCGTGGATGCGCTCCACCGTCAGCGTCTGGGGCTGGGCGGTGCCGTCATAGGCGGTGCGCAAAAACGGCAGGCTGGCAATGGTCAGCCGGGCGTTATCCTCGGTTTTCCAGTTCATAGCGGCGCTGTCAAAGGCATCGGCATCAGGGGCCTGCCAGGTGGTGCCGTCATAACTGCCGCCGATAAATCCCCGCAGGTATACGGTTTCTTCGGGTTTGTCGCTGGCGGTCAGGGCCAGATCCGTCACTCCGCTGACCTGAATACCCCCGCCCTGGCTCAAGGCGCCATCCACCACACCACCGGCAGCGGCTTCTACCTGAATGTTCAGCCTGCCGCCGCTGACCCGCGGCAGCCAGGTAATGGCGGTGCTCAGCGCGGCGGATTCCACCCGCTGGGCCGCGGGCTGCAGCCAGCCAAGGGGAACCCCCAGCGCCGGGCGAAGCAGCCACCAACAGGGCAGCGCCAGTGCAAGGCAAAGCCCGCCCGCCGCCAGCGCGGCAGACTTTTGGATGTTATAATGGCGGCAAAGGTTCTGGCGGTAGTTTTCGGTATCGCGCCTGCCCCACAAGGCCCGCCGCTGCACCGAGCAGGAAGCCGCCCACGCCCCCATCCAACCGGCCAACAGCAGCAGGCAGGCAGGCACAGCCGGCGCGGCCCCGGCCAGCGCCAGCAGCACAACAACGGGCAGCAGCATTAGATCCAGCAGCAGGGCATCCGCACGGCGCAGGGCCGCAGCGGCCAGCGCCCCGGTAACGGGCAGGGCGGCCAGCAGCAAAAACAGCCCCAGCTGCGCCGCACTGCCGCCCTGGGCCACCGGCAGCGCACTGCCAAGGCGGGCGTTCAGGCTTTGGGCAATGTTCCCGGCGCACTGCTGCGCCCCGGCCAAAAAGTTTCGCTGGCAGATGAACAACACCACAAGATACACAATCACCCCCGCCAGCAGCCCCCAGCGGCGCAGGGCTTGCGGCGCACGCAGGAACAGCGCCCACCCGGCGCAGAAAGCGGCTGCCGCGGGCCACACCCACAACGGCACCGCAATGCCGAACCCGGTGGAAAGCACCAGCAGCAAACCAAAGGTGAGCGCCAGCAGCAGCGCGGCATCTGCCGCCAGCCACAACGCGGGGTGCGCTGCGGGGCGCTGGGTGCTCACCAGCACACGGTCCACAAACTTCAGCCCACTGCCGGGGTCGGCAGCGCCGCGCCGGCTCAGGGCAGTACGTTCTTTTTTGCGCTTGGGCGGGTTTTTGCGGTGCTTCGCCGCCTGTTGGGGAAAATCCCCCCATTCCTCCGCTCCGTCCAGGTCCCCACCGGGGGTCAGGGCAGCACGCAGGGCGGTCAGCGGTTCGCGCACCATCAGGCGGTCCAGCTTGGCGCTCAGCTTCCAGTGTACCTGCTTGATGGTATCCCCGTCCCGGTACTCCCGCAGCTCATAGCTGCCGCCCAGGGCGGCGCGGGTGTCGGCTTCGTCGCCGTCCTCATCGGGGGCGGTTTCCGCTTTGGCTTTGCCAGCCGCGGCAGCGGGCAGCACACAGATGCTCTGGCTTTGCACGGCAGCCGGGCACGCCGCGGTGAACACCCCCAGGTGATCCCGCAGGGTGATGCCCCGCACCGCAATGCTCCACACGCCGCTTTTGCCTGCGTTTAGGGTAATGCGCTGTTCGGCGCTCTCCTTGCCGCCCAGCATGGCGGCGCAGCGCAGGGTGATCTGCCCCCCGCCCCATTCATCGGCGGCGTTCAGCAGCACCACAAGCGCAGGGATAGGCAACCGGCTGCGGTTGCGCAGCCGAACCGTCAGGGTAAAATCTTCGCCCTGTATCACGGGTTTGTCCGGCACCAGCAGCTCTGCCGTTACCTGCCTGCGCAGATAGGCGGCGTCCAGCCGCAGCAGCACCAGAAGCACCAGCGCAAACGCTAACAGGAACACCGCCAGCGGTGCCTGGGTGATGAGCGCCGCGGCCAGCAGCACCAAAAGCACCAGCGCCCGGCCCAGCTTACCTGCCATGGCGGTCAGCCTTTTCGGGGCGGGGACGCGGCACGGTGCGCAGCAGGTCCTGCATTACGCTGTCCACCGTTTCGCCGCCTGCGCGGGCCTGGTCGTTCAGCACCAGGCGGTGGCGGGCAACCGCATCAAACACAGCGGTCACATCCTGCGGGGCAACAAAATCCCGCCCCGCCAGGTACGCCGCCGCGCGCGTCATGCTGGTCAGCGCCAGGGTGGCACGGGGGCTTAACCCCACGGCCAGGCGCGGGTCCTTGCGGCTGGCCTGGGCCAGCGCCACAATGTAGCGGTACATCAGCTCATGCACAAATACCGTGCTGACCTCCTGCTGCATGGCAAGCAGATCTGCCTGACCGGCAACGGGGCGCACACGGTCCAGCAGGCGGCCTTTGCTCTGCCCGGCCAAAATTGCCAGCTCCGCTTCCTCATCGGGGTAGCCCATTACGGCGCAGACCATGAAACGGTCCAGCTGAGACTGCGGCAGCATCTGCGTGCCGGCGGCGCCGATGGGGTTCTGGGTTGCAATTACGGTAAAGGGTGCGGGCACCGGGCGGGTAACGCCGTCCACCGTCACCGTGCCTTCTTCCATCACTTCCAACAAAGCCGACTGCGTGCGGGAGGAGGTACGGTTGATCTCATCGCCCAAAAACAGGTTGCACATCACCGCACCGGCGTGGTACACAAACTTGCCGGTCTCTTTCTGGTAAACGGAAAATCCCACCAAATCGGACGGCAGAACATCCGGCGTAAACTGCACACGGCTTTCTTTCAGGTCCAGCGCGCGGGCAAAGGCCAGCGCCAGCGTGGTTTTGCCCACGCCGGGAATATCCTCAATCAGCACATGGCCGCCCGCCAGCATGGCCATCCAGATGGTGTTTACCGTTTGCTGTTTGCCCTGCACGGCCTTGTTTACTTCGGCCGTAACGGCGGCGGCCTGCTGTGTGTACTGCATGGTTAATCCTCCCGGTGTTTTTTCCATATCACCATAATGCCAACGGCGGCGGCAATAACCACCAGCCCGGCCCACAGTGCGTTGTTTTCCAGCCAGATCATGGTATTGGAGATCGCGCTCCCCTCGGATTCCGCGCTGCCCTCCCCCGGCAATGGGGTCAGGGCCTGGGGGGCCACTTCGGCAATGGAGCTGCCGCCGGCATCCTCCACGGTCACCTGGCGCGGCGTTTCGTCCCAGGTAGCGGCGCTTTCCTGCAAATCTTCCTCTTTGGTGGTATCCGCAGCGGCGGTGTCGTGCTCCGCAATTACCAGGTAGCGTTGGCTGTTGCGGGTGTAGGGGTGGCAGGTGGAAAGGGTCAGCAGGTCCCGCCCCGGCTGGATCAGCACGGCGTTGATATCGCTGGGGTCAATAATTTTCAGCTCGCTCACGCGGTAAATCAGCGTTTCCCACGGGGTGGTCAGCTGGATCTTGTCCCCCACCTGGATCTGCTGCACGTTGCGCAGCATTTCCGCGCCATAATAGCCGCGGTGGGCGGCAATCACGGTGTTGGTGTTTTCGCCGCCCAGCGGCATCGAGGTCTGGCCCAGCAGCGCCGCGCCTTTGGCCAGGTTTTCGCGGCTGGCGCCCAGGTAAACGGGCAGCTCCAGGTTCAGGCGCGGGATCCACAGCACAGCCAGCACATCATCGTCATAGCCATAGGCAGCAAGGTCCAGCGGAGCTTCCTCATAGGCGAACGGGTCGGTCAGGCCGCTTTGGCCCCCGGCGTAAATTTCCGCGTTATAGTCCTGCATCGCGGCGTACAGTTCAGGGTAGGCGCGTTCCGGCTCCGGGGGTTCGGCTGTGGTTTCCTCCGCCGCGGGGGCGGTGGGCTGGGCTTCGGCGCGGGCCGCAAACTGCGCAGCGGTTTTGGCGTTGCGGGTGCTGGTCCACCACTGGGCGGCGGTGGGCTGTATCAACAGCGCCAGCCCCAGCAAAATGGCCAGCCAGGCCAGAATTTTAGCAATCAGCCGTCCCATTTAGTCATCCTCCTCGCGCTTTTTGCAGCGGTGCAGCAGCAAAAGCAGCAGCAGCGCTTCGCCGCCGATCACAATGCTGCCCGTTACCGCGATCCACGGCCAGGCATCCACCACGCGCTTGACCACCGTTCCGGTGCGCAGCGCCTGATACTGCACGGCCTGCGGGGTGTTGGTTTCTTCCTCTCCATTATAAGGGATGCGGGTGCCGCGCACAAGCATGCGGTGGGTGTTGATGGCATACGGCGTGCAGGTAACAAGGGTGCAGTAATCCTGCCCCGCGGTGATTTCCAGATCCTCGGTGTGCTCCGGTTCCACCACTTTGATTTGATCCACCTGGTACGCCAGCGTTTCATCCAGAATATGCAGGTAGAAACAGTCGCCCTCTTCCAGCTTGTCCAGGTCGGTGAACAGCACGGCTTCGGGCAGGCCGCGGTGGCCGGTCAGCACGCTGTGGGTGCTTTCGCCGCCAAGGGGGTAGCTGGAGCCTTCCAGATGGCCAACGCCCCTTTGCAGCACATCATCGCTGGTGCCTTCGTAAATAGGCAGGTTGACGTCAATTTTCGGGATGGTGATATACCCCAGGCTTTCGCCCACATCCACAAGGTCCACATAGCTGGTGCCGGTATCCTCCGCTTCGCCTGCGGCATCGCGCTCCACGGCGCTGTCCAGCTGCTGGTTATAGCGGCGGGCGGCCTCCTTGGCGGCGTCCAGTTTTTCGGTATCCATGCTTTTTACGGTATCATCGTAATTTTGGATCGCTTCGCTGGCGTGGCGCTGCGCCACCGCGTTGCTGATAACCGGGTACGCTGCCACCCCAATGCCGGACAGGATCATCAAGGCCGCAAAGCCGACTTTTAGTTTTGTTGTGGTATCCATAGCGTCACCGCGAACCTTTCCGTGAGAGGGTTGAAGTTGGGAGCTGATGCAATTAGAAATTAGAAATTAGGAATTGGAAGTAGGCAAAAGAATAAATAATAAAGAATAATGAATAATTGTGGTGGACCGCGCCGCATTGCGCCGCTCAGGAGATATTGGGTTGGGGGTGGTTTTTAGGGTAGTGAATAACAATAAAATAATCTGTAGGGCCTTACGGCGTTGCACACCACAAAATTGTAATAAACCTCGCCCTGCATGTAGGGGGCGGCGTCCCCGACGCCCCGTTTGACGGGCCTAATAATTGCCGCCCATCCACCCCGCGCCGCAAACGTTGCAAATCATTTGTAGGGGCCGATGCTCGCCATCGGCCTGTTTGACGGGCCTTGCCCTATTTATTTTTAGGTTCTGCACGGGGAACCACCCCTCAGTCACCTTCGGTGACAGCGCAAACAGCGCCCCGTCCCCTCTGTCGCTTCGCGACATCTCCCCGCCCCGCGGGGAGTCACCCCTCAAGGGGCGCTAATATCTCACCTTATGTTTGCGGTGGCTCCCCTTGAGGGGAGCTGGACGCGGAGCGGCCTGAGGGGTGGTTCCTTGCCACAAACCTAACGGCCGTGGGGTGGTTCCTCGCCACAAACCTAACCCGTAGGGTGGTTCCCCACGCAGGGCCTAAAAATCAACCGAACAACGGCCATGTACACCCAAAAAAATTTATTTCCCAATAACCCACCATAGGGGGAGGGCCAAACCCGGCCCTCCCCCTGTGTATGATGGATTATCCCTCTATACCCTATTGGTGAATTGTAACATTGTTTTGCCTTGCGGCGGGCGCATCAGGTGCGGTTCTTCTTTTTCAGGCTCAGCAGCACGCCAACACCGGCCACAACCAGCAGCACACCAATGCCGCTGAACAGCAGGGTGCCGAAACCACCGGTGGTGGGCAGGTTGAAGCCCTTGCGGTTGATGATGGTAGTCAGAATATAGCCATTTCCAGGGGCACCTGGCTTTCCACCAAAGTACTCTTCATCCTCGGTCTCTTTCTGATGAACCAGCTTGCCATCAACATAGTCATTTTTTACAGTCCAACTCTTTTTGTACGATACCTGAATCGTAACTTTAACAGGGCCGCTCAGCAGATTATAGCCATTTACGGTTGCAGTTTCAACCAGATAATAAGTACCATTGGCCAGGCCATCTACTTGTGCCTTACCATCATGACCAGTTACCAAATCGTATTTGGTATCATCATTTTTCTTATCATCAATTACAACTTTGACGAACCAGTTATCTTTATCTTCACCAGTAATACCGATGGTAGAACCCTTGACCGCATCCGGCGTACCTTCTGCAACTTTTTTATAAACGTTGAATTTAACACCCGGGAGCGGATCACCGTCATTCTTTTCACCGCGCTTATCAACATGAATGCTGAAAGTGTAAACAACGGCACCGTCTTCAATTTCGCTGGTATCCGGGTTAATTTTGCCGTCTGCATCAATCTTGTTAGAATACTTCAGATTGATCGTGTTCTTGTTGCCATTGACGGTCATATCCGCACCCTTAAGCAGTGTTGCGGTATATGTAATGGTAAATGTATCGTTGTAGGAACCATCTGCCTTTGTACCAACAAGTTCCTGAAGTGCTGCCTGCGTAAACTTTGCAGTGAACCCGTTCTCAGGGGCATCATAAGAAATATTTACACCAGCGCCCTTATATTCTTCATTAGCAGAAGTGTATACCTTAACGTCCTGATTATTCTTCAGATTTTCCGGCGTATCCGTTACTTCAAATACAAAATTGTCTGCCTCATTTTCTTTAGGAGTCGCAGTCAACAGTACCTCAGGCACTTTCACTGTTACCTTATAAGGAACATTATCGCCAACGCTGTAGTCGGATGCTTCAACGTATTCATCGCCATCTTTTGCAGGAGCACGATCCTTAACTTTCTTCTCAACATCGGGGCGCGGGTCAGTAACAGTCAATTCAAGGTTTTTCTCATCATTGCCTTTAGTAGTCACTTCACCATTATTTGCAACGGTAATTTCCTGGCTAGAACCATTTTTTACTTCAAAGTAATGCGGGGTCTGATCCGTGATGAATGCTTTATTGCTGCCGACACCCTGTTCAACAAAGCAGTAATAACCTGCCGAAAGGCCACTGACAGTAATTTTGCCTAAATCGCTTCCTTCACTACCTGTTGTGAGCAGCCCATTTGCACCAAACTCAGTACCCGTGTTATCACCGGAAGCTGTAGAAGACTTCTTGATTTGCTTCCACATCATCGTTGTATCATTTAGGTCGTCCGTGTAATTCGTAGTCGTAAAAGGAGAGATTTTGCCTTCGGTTTTAGTGCCCACAAATTTATACAGCTTGAAAGTTACACCAGAAAGCGTCTCGTTAGCTTCGCCGTTGCCAACTTGACCTTTTTTGATCAATGTAATATTGCCATAATCTGTTTTATTTTTCGGATAAACATGGACATCATACAGCCACTCTTCGCCCGGTTTCGTTGCGCCGATACGAGTCATGGGAACAGAAACCAAGAAAGGCTTGCAACGGGTAGTAACCGATGCCGGCGACTGAGTTTCAACTACCAAGTACAAACCAAGCGGAAGGTCTGTACTGTTCTCATCATTTTTCAGTGTAGCAATGCCATCAACATCTGTCGTTCCTTCTGCAACTTTCGGTGTTTTCGTTTCGTCCTTAACTACATAGTTGCCGTTTATCTTTTCAATAAGATCGTCAACATTCGGCTGCGCCTTATCACTGGATGCACTATAATACTCTCTTAAGGTATTTTCATTCCATACCTGATATGCAGTGAAAGTTGCATCTTTCAATGGGTTAGCATCCGCGGGGAGTTTCGTTGCATCTTCCTCTTCACCAGTGCTGTCCGGCTTTACCTCGCCATTGTACTCATACTTATGAATCGTAATGGAACCGGTATCCCGCGTCCATACAGCTGTACTCGGTTGTGGTGTCGTCGATGTTCCACTGTTCTCCGCCATTGCTGGCATGGCGCACAGGCTGAGGGCCAAGGCGGCGCTCAACAGGCCTGTGAGAAAACGTTTTGCTTTTTTCATTTCAGTACCTCTTCTCTTAAAAAAATCATCATCGGATGGGCGGCGGGGCCGCCCGGCTTAAGGGTTCTGCATCAGCACGGCGTGCAGTGCGGGGCGCTGCAGCGGGGAAACGCTGCCGCGCCGCCCGCACTGTGCCGTGAAGAAAAAAGGAGGAAAAACTGGGCCGCTTGCCCACTTGGCTTAAGGTGCATCTGAAACCAAAGGAAATAACGGATATTTCGCAGCCACAAGCAGGATGTAAGGCAAAGAGCCGCCGGAATCCTTTCCGGACCCCAAGGCTTCTTAACACAAAATCCGGCTGCGCTTATAGAAACAGGCGATATTTTCCGCTTTTCAGTTATACACCCCGGCTTATGGCTGCGCCCTGCCGTAAACGGGCGCGCACGGGCGGGCAGGCCCTGTATCCTGGGGGTTGCTGGGTTTCCGGGGGATGGTTAATGTCGCCGGCCCCCTTTCCTGTTGTAGCGGAATGTGAATATCAACAGCCCTGCCACCGCCAGCGGCATGCCGATCAGCAGCCACAGGCTTGGCGCGTCTGCACCCGTGTGGGGCAGCTCAGGCGTTTTACGGTTCAGAACGGTAAGGTGCATGGTGTAGGTGTTGCCGGACTTCGTAAACTTGTCTCCGAGCGGAATTATCTGCCCATCAATAGAACACGTGCCGGCTTGGGTAAATTCGATCACAATTGGCTGTGCCAACAGGTTGTACTCCGGATGTGCCTTGGTTTCCGTCAGGCGGTATGTACCGGGTTTCAGATTTTTGAACTTATTGGTGATTTCGCCGTTGCCGTTCGTTATGGCGGTAATGGAACCTGTGTTTTCGTTATCGAATTCATAGGTAGTATCTACCTGCGGTTCTCCTCCGGTTGTTGTTTCGACCAGCTTTTCCAGCTTGAACTCAACACCACTCAAGAGCACGTCATTGCTATTTTCGTCTTTTTCCGCGTCCTTCTTGATGATATCCAGTACAAACTTCGGGTTCTGCAGCTTGTTGGTCAGCTCAATCTTGCCGCTGCCGCCGGTGATGGTTCCATCGGGGGTTACTGTGGCTGGCGTTGTAGTTGCGCCGGTTTCGCTGTCCTTTTCGCTTTTTGCTGTTGCTTCAGCCGTTACAACATACGTATTGCCCTTAATCGTAATGGTTTCGCCTGGTGCTACCGCGGTAAATGTACCGGCGTCCACCGTACCTTCCACAATGCGGTAAATATAGTTGTTTTCCGCGTTGTCGCCAACCGGGTACTGATCCAGGTTGTTAAAGATACACTTCCAGCCGTAATCATCGCGGTTAATGGTAACATAGTTTTGCGTGCTGTCAGCCGGGTACCTTACCGGTGTCCAGTTTTTTTCACTTGCCAGGCGGCGCTGGAGCTGGATGTAGATTGTATCCGGCGGGTTCTTTGTACTAAGATCCGTACCATCTGCATCTTTCCAGAGCTTATCGAACTCAATGTTGATCAGTTTGCGCTTGGTGTTGGTAAAGATTGCGGTAACTTCCAGATCGTTCGGATCGTTCGGATTTTTGCTCGCCACAATCACGCCTTCCACCATGGTGTTGTAGATCACTTGGGCGGATTGACCTTTCGGAACAGTTACGCTTTGCAGTCTGGAATCATCGGTTTTGACTTCCTCGATGGTATAGCGGGTGCCAACGGGGATGCCGGTGATGGTTCCGGTGCTTTCGCCCTTGCCCATATCAATCGTAACGGTTCTTTCGATGGGCTTTTCTTCCAGACCCTCACCGCCAACATCATTAAAGGTAACTTTGAAGGTGTAGGTTCCGGTCAAGGTTTCGCCCTCTGCGGCCTTCTTTTGGATTTTCAGCCCGCCGGTTTTGACGGTGTTGACGTATTTTACCTTTAGCTTTGTCAGCGTGGAGCTTGTTTCGTCCGGGTCCTTATAGGAGCGGAAGACGATGGTGTCGGCGGAGGGTTTGTTTCCGGTATAGCTATTACCCGCTTGTTCATCATTCGGTCTTATTTTTTCCGTTCGGCCATCATTGGGGCTGCTTCCCTCCTGCTTGTCCAGCGACTTGTTCTTGTCGGCAACTGTCACGGATTCGCTATCGTCCTTCATCGAAGTAACCACCTGCCCGTTCTCGTACACCGTCCATGTGGTGTCGTACAGGTTTTGGTTCAGTTCCTCTTTGAGCGAAATGTAGCTGCCGCGGCGGAACTGGTCACTGAAGGTAACGGTTTCTCCATCTTCCAGAACAAAGCGTCCGTCATCGTCCACTAACTGGGTGTCTGTGTCATTGCTGGAGGTGTACTGTGCGTTTTCGGCGTTTTCCAAATGACCGTTTTCGGCGGAGCCGTAATCCGGGATTTCCTTCTGATCGGTTGTAAAGCCGGTCATCTTACTTGGCACCGCTTTGGGAATGAAGGTAAAGTCCCTGAAATAGATGTTGCGGTTATAGTTATCGCCCACGCGGATGGTTTTGACGTTGTCGCTAAAACCGTCCCGCTCTTTCATCTTGTGCAGGTCCAGCTTTACGGTGACCCATTGGTCTGTCGTCACTTCGACCGAGCCATATGTTGCGCCGTTAATGCCTGATGTGTCAAGGCTGCCTTTTTGGACGTCTTTATCATCCAGTAGTTCCAGATACAGGTTGTTGAGGGAAAGGTCACCTTCACTACCATCCGTTGTATCAACGTAAACCTGGAACGTAAGGAAGCGCATGTCTTTGATATTGATGGGGTTTTCCAGCGTCAGGATGCCACGACGTTTCTCACGCGCTGCACTTTGCGTATCCATATAGCGTGCGTACCAGTGAAGGACCTGTTCGTTTTCATTCCCGGGATCTGGCTTGGGGTTTTTATCCAACCTGAAAATGTAGTCATCTTCCTTATCTGGGGTTGCGGGTTCAATCTTGTTTTCTTTCGCAGTCAAATTCACCTTTTCGGTATCGCTTGGATTCGGTTTAGCGGCCGGTGTTGTTCCATAATGGGTTGCCTGGTTCTGGATGGTGAAGTTGAAGATTTTCTGGTTTTTAAAGCAGTTTCGGAAGTCATCATCAGTAACGTTGGTCAGATCGACCTCTTTTTGAACCTGCAGCTCGTTATTATCCGGGAAGTTGAACGCCACCGCCATGTTGGACTCCCACATACCGCGTTCCATGTAGTACATGGTAAGGGTGTGCTTTTGGCCTTTGTCGAATGTAAGAGTAGTGCCTTCCGCGTAGAATTTAATTTCCTCCTTATTATATTTCACGGTCTTGACAGCGTCAGTGACAGTTCTTTCATCTTTATCTTCTTTATCTGACGTTCCGCCTTTTTTGACCCTACTGACATAGGCTGTTACACTATTTTTCAATCCATCTGGTGTCTTTTTCTCGCCAAATTCCAGCAGGCCGGAAACCTCACCATGGGCGCCGCCAACGTCAAGCGCCAGCTTGCCATCAATGAATACCCAAACGTCATCGTCACCGGAGAAGAAGAACTTGATGCTGGTTTTTCCCTCTGTTCCATCTGCCTTTTCTGTTTTCACCATGCCGTCATCCGTCAGGGTAAAATCCATCTGCAGCTTGGTTCCAAAGCCGTAATTGTAGGTAGAAAACACACCAGGCTTTGCTGTTTCATTGAACGGGAAGTAGCCATAAAGGTCTTTCGAGTTCAATGACGCACTCACATTCCTTGAAGACTCTCTGTCCTTGGCACTTTGGAGAAAATATTTTGAATCCGAATTTTGTCCCGAATCTTGTTTTAGATACAAGGTTGTATCCTTGCTGTCAAAGCACCAATAATCAACATCCGTCTCATTATCAAAAAGATTTTTCACTTTAGTAAATGGGAACTTTACATTCTCATACACTTCACCAAGCTTTGCTTTTTTACTATTCTCTCCTGAGAGGAAGTCTTTGTTAAAGTGCGGTTCTACTATTTTTGTACCTTTCAGCAGCGGTTCACCTGTTGCTTTACCGGTGGATGTTGTATCCGCAACCAAACCCTGATAGGCATAGTATGTATGATTATTGTCATTGTTTTGAGGATCTTCATTATACTGAGAGTTATTGATTGCCATGAAACGCTTAAATTTGTCGTACCCAAACAATTTTAATGTACCTGCAATCTGGCTAAATTCAGCGGTGCCCGCAGGCTGGAAATGTCCGGTATAAAGCGGGTATTCGGCCTTTGCAGCCTGATAATAATCGCTCAGCGCCTGATCAAATTCACGGAAGGGTACCCAGTTGCGGTGACTTGCATCAGTATAGCTACCGTAGCCATCACGGTTCTTGCCGTTCAGTTCATAATCTGTATAATAGTCATACAGCGTACTGGTAACATACTTTGTGTCTGGTTCTTCCGTAAATTCAGCGGTGTCATCAATATCTACTACTTTAGTCTTTTTCCACTTTTCGGCATCACGCGGGGTATCTTTTGGAGCCCAGTAGCCGCCGCGTGGGCCACTGTGATATATTGTATCGTCATTCGTATCCGCATAGAAGCACTGTTCCTTATCCTTATAATCTAAAGGGATGTCTACCCAATCTGTATTGTTGCCGCAGTCTGAAAGGTTATCATCGTTACTCAACGGATACGAGGAGAATACAATTTCGGTATAGCCATCCGGCACATCTGCTGCATAGTAATCTGTGCCCTCAATCCGGCTCATTTCGCCGGCTATGCTTTTTTTGCCATTTTCTCCTTTTAAGCAGTAGTAAACCTTATTTTCCGTACTTTGATCGGCTTTGAGGGCTTTGGGGATTGAATAGTCGCCGTCAGTATCATAAGTACCTGTTGTTGGCAGCTTTGAGAAAGTAGCATCGTAATAGATACGGACAGACTTTTCTATACCCCATCTTACGTTGTTTGCGCCAGTATAGATAAAGCAGTTACTTGTATCACTGTATGTAAAGGATTCTTGATCATCAATAACATCTTCACCATAGAAGTTATAGAATTTGCTGGATTTGCTTTGACCGCCCTCATCCCATGTAAACTGAACATAAGAGCAAAGAACGCTGGGAATGTTAAATTTTGCTGTGGAATTAGGAGCAATACCAGAACCCGACTCAGCACTATTTAAGGCTATTGGGCCAGCGACCGGGTTAAGCTTTCCTGTATTATTCGGATCCGGTTCATAAAAGCAGGCTTGGACGTTCGTTAGTGTTTTACTGGTTTTATTTTCAAAGAACATCTCTTTGGTAGCGAAATACTTATGGCTAACCGTATAGGTACCCCATGTATCCTTCTCTGCGTCATAGTAGTTGCCGCCGATATAACGCTCATCTTTAGCTGGATCTGGATCGAAAGTTGGATCGAACGACAGCCACGTACGTGGATTCTTATCTACTTCAGCAATTATTACTTTTGTAGGGTTATTGTCATCTTCCTTATATCCCCAAAATTCAAGTCCACCCAATCCTCCATATTGATAGTGCTTGGTCTTATTCAGGAACGCAGAATAAATTTTTCTTCCGTCATCCGTTTCGCCGTCTTCCTGCATTTCAAGCGTATACCCCGTCTGGTTAGTGTTTGTTGAATCTACTGCATAAATTTTAACGCTTGTAAAATTACTCCACTTTTTTGGCACTGCAAAATAGAGCGTGTAAGTATCCGGCACTCCCGTCTCACTAGCTGCCTGCACGTTATCCACGCTTCTTGCGGCGTACATCTTCTGCGGCTGTTCGGTCGGTTCCGGGGTGGCGGTGGGGGTCACGGTCGGCGTGGGGGTGGCCGTTGCGGTGGCTGCCGGTTCCGGGGTCGGGGTGGGTTCTGCCGTGGGCTCCGGCGTTTCGGTCGGGGCGGGCTGCTCCGGCTCGGCGCTTTGTTCCGGTTCCGGGGTGGCGGCATCCGGCACCGGGGTGGCGGCGTTCTGCTCCGGCGGAACGGTATCCTCCCCGGAGGCCGTTCCCTGCTCATCCTTCAGCAGCTCTACTTCGTCAGGTGCGTCGGGCAGAGGATCCACCTCGGCGTATACAGGCAGGGCCATTGCCATAACCAGGCAAGCGGTGACAAGCAGCGCTGTCAGCCGGCGCGCCCAACCTGTTGTGTTTTTCCCTGTTCTATTCAATCTGCTCACCCGTCTTTCGCGCTGGCTTGATGGAAGCACATTGTTCCACAGGGGATCCCTGTGAAACAGTAAAAGAAGCCAGCTTCTTTTACTTGCGCAACCGTTGCCATGTTGTTTTCAAAAAAAAACCGCATCGAGTCTTCTCATTGCGCATTTACTTTTTATTTTCTTAATATAGCACCTTTACACCAGAAAGACAATACAATCCACGCAAATTCCTGTTTTTCAGCACTTTTACTGATTGCGTTTTTCTCCAATTATACAATGTGTTCAAAGCCTTTGTATCATTTACTCCTGATTTTCTTTTTGGCAGCGGTCCCTTTTATATAATTTGACCGCGCGTTTATGATCCTCTGCGCACACAGAGCGCAACTTTGCAGCAAAATTCGCCTTTTTTGCTACATTTCCCTGTTTTTGCGCAATTATTTGTTTCGCATGCGCCTGTTTGTGGCGGGGCCTGGCGGCTGGGTGGGCGCCTTGTGGGAGGGATGGCAGGTTTGCGGCGCACGGTTCCCGTTTTTTTGCGGCGCGATGGGTACACCGCGCCCCTGCAAACGGTTTGCGGTGTTTGCGGCGGCGGGTGTGTGTTTGGTGGATTGCACGCCCGCCAACGGTACGCCGTTCTCCCTTTACAACGGGGTGCGGGTTTGCTGCAGATATGCCATTCGCTTTTTTGTCCCCCCTGCCCTGCCCCTGATTCCCGGTTCCCCCTTGCCGATCTCTATCTGCGCCAGCTCCTGAGGTGCATCTGAGAGCAACGAAAATAGCGGATCTTTCGCAAGCACAAAATCCGGCTGCGTTTGCTGAAACAGACGAGCTTTTTGACGTTTCAGACAGGACTAAGGTGTATCTGAAAAGTCGAAAATTTAGTCTATTTCTACAAACACAGCGGGATTTTGCGTTAAAGCGCCTTGGAATCCACAAAGGATTCCTGCGGCTCTCTGCCTTAAATCCTGCTTGTGTTTGCGAAATATCCGTCATTTTCTTTGTTTTCAGATACACCTCCAGCTCCCAGCTTTCAATCTATCCTGTGTAAACTGCAACCCCTCACGCGCCATTCTGTGCGGCACTTACCTTATAATATAGGGGTGCTACCCTGTGTAAATTTGCAACTGATCTATTTGAAGCAGCTGTGAGCTGTTGCAATTTTGCACAGGGTATTGCCCGCATTCTGTGCCGAACATTCCCGAAACGTGTTGGAAAAACGCACAGGATTGCCTTGTTTCCCTATGCCGCTTACCGTTGGAAAAACGCACAGGTTACCCCCGGAACAGTTGCATTTTACACAGGGTATTCCCGCTCCCCTGCCCCGCCGTGACCCGCGTACCTGTTGGAAAACCACACAGGATAGGCCCGTTCCCCGTGTTGCAATTTACACAGGTTTGGCTGTTTTTGGCTTATTTGCAACTTTACGCAGGTTGCTTTCCGCACAGGAAAATGGTGGTGGAATGCACAGGCTGCAGTTGGTTGAACACACAGGTTTGCGTTGTTAAATTACACAGGCTCTACCTATTACTAATATAGAACTAAACATCTAAGCCATAATAACAACCAGAGGTAAGCCGGGAGATGGGGGAGAACGGGAAAAAATTGGTGTTGCTATTCCATCAGGTTACAGAACCCTGAAACAGCAGGACAGAAAAGCACCATAAAACCCTGTGTAACCTGCACCCGGGCTGCAACCCCCACAGGATATATGGCAAACCACAACGCGGGTGTTGCATTTTGCACAGGATAATGGCGGTGAAACCCTGTGTAACCTGCACCCGGGCTGCAACCCCCACAGGATATATGGCAAACCACAACGCGGGTGTTGCATTTTGCACAGGGTAATGTCGGTGAAACCCTGTGTAAATTTGCAATTCTTGCGCTGGACAACAGGATGTGCTATAATGTTTAGCATGATGTGCGTGACCACCCGGGATACAGCAACCGATATAGGAGGCCCCTGCTTATGGCGGCAAGTAAACAGAAAAAAGATGATCCGTTTGTCGTTACGTTTGAAGAACGCGGGGACCAGACCATCGTTCGCAAATCCAATGACCTTGTACAGATGACGCGCAACAACCTGACGCTGAGCCAGCAGCGCCTGATGCTGCATATTTTTTCGATGATTAAGCCGGAGGATACGGACCTGCCCTCTTATGAGCTGAGCATTTATGATTTTATCAAGATGACCGGCATGGACCCGCACAGCGGGGCGCTGTACAAGCAGGTGCGCAAAAATATTGAGGAGCTGGCCAACGCGCCCATCCAGTGGATCAAGAATAACGGAACTTCTACGGTGGAAACATTCCGATGGATCGATAAAGTGCGCATTGATGAGGGCCGCGCGCGCATGACCATCACGCTGGATCCGGTGCTGAAACCGCACCTGGTACAGCTGAAAACCCTGTATACCACCATGGATGTGACCTACACCATGCTGATGCGGTCCACCTATTCCATCCGCATTTACGAGCTGTGCAAGAGCTACCAGAGCCTGTACCTGAAAAAGAAAGCGGCCGGGGAACCGCTGGTATGGAACCTGAGCATGCTGTATGAACAGCTTTCGTATACGGCCAACCGATGGTCGGATTTCCGCCGCCTGGCACTGGAAAAGGCAAAGGCGGAAATTAACGAAAAGACGGATATTATTTTTAATTACGATGTGTACGAAAAAAAAGGACAGAAGGTTCTTTCGCTGGTGGTAACGATTGACCCGGTGGATGATGCCGCCGCACAGGCCAACCTGGACAGCATCAACAGCACAGTGCGCAAAAAGAGCAAAAAGAAGGGCCGCCCCACCGTGGCGATTGAGGATTCGCTGTTGGATGACCCCAGCGTGATCACCTTTGATTATGTTTCGGCACCGGAAACAACGATCCCCTATTCCTTTGGACGCCACCGCACCGAGCTGCGGGAGGAAATTGTTGTGAAAGCGCGCATGGATCAGCTGCGCGCGGAGATTACGCCCGAAGAGCTGCACGCGGTGGAAGTGATCATTGATGTGTTGGCAGATGCCTGCTGCACCATCCAGGCAGGCGATGGCGAGCAGGACGGCGGCAACAAAACGGTGTTTGGAAAGATGAATGCCATCATCCTGGATTGCGGCGGGCTGACCAGTTGGCTGGCCGGTATTGCACCCCGCTATGCACAGGAGATCATTCCCCGGTCGCAGACGATGCGCAGCCCGGCGCGGTACCTGAACAAGGTGCTGCGCGAGGATATGGATAACTATCGCATTTATATTTTCCGCAAGGCAAAGCCGGCAGCAGAACCCAAAGAGGAGCTGTTGGAAGCGGAGTACCATGTGATGGACGAGCCGGTGCAGCAAGCGATGCCGGAGCCTGAGCCGCCCAAGGTAGAGCTGATTCCCGAAACGATTGTAAAACGGCAGGATATGCGAAAAGAGTTTGCAAAGTTTGTAGATGATGGATACCTGGAAAAGACGTTGACGAGCGGCCAGCGCGGCGCTTACCACGAAATTTACCGCCACCTGGCAGCGCGGTGCGTGCCATCGCCTTCCAGCCTGCGCAATGGGCTGAAAGACGAAATGCGGCTGCATTACCTGGCCTGCATGAATGAAGTGATTGAAAAATATGGCAGCCTGACCCCGTTGATGGAAGCTATGGCGCATGAACTGGACTTTGATGTGTTTTGGGCAAAGGCCGCCAAGGACCCCAACGTGAATAACCCGATGGGGCTGTTCTACCACATTATTGAAGAACGCGCGCTGAACCCGATCGGCACCATAATGAACGACCAGGCACAACGGCAGAAGGTTGCCGCCAAGGAAAAAGGTGAAAAAGATAAGTGGCACAACGAAAGCTGGATGGATGCTTTTGAGGAAGATATCCCGGATGACAGCGAAGAGTAATTGAGATGAAGCGGAGCGGAACATCCGGGAGCGCTATTATAATAAGGTAAGCAGCGGTTGGCAGATTGCTGGCCGCTGTTTTTTTTGTTGGGGTGCAGCTGAGAAATGGAAATATCCGGCGTTTTTTGATTTCAGATAGACCTTGGGATAATAGGTGAGAATGAAGGCAGGTGAGCGGGAATGCCTGGATGAAGGGAAGAAGGATGGGAAGGAAAAGCGGAAGAGAAAAAGCGTGAACAGCAACGAAGAGATGCCGGCATAATATTCGTCAAAATATCCGTTGACACGCGCGAAGCATATGATATAATAGAAGCTATAACAGCAACGAAGAGATGCCGCACAGCAGGGGGGGGGGCCGTTTTTGCAACCCGCAGTTAGGGCAACACCGCACAATTCCCGCCTTGCGGCTTAAGCACCGCTCCGGCAGCTGCGGCACGGCATCTGCGTTGCCAAAATGCTCGATAATGTCGGGTTGCGGTACCCGCATCGTGCTTCGGGGGCAAAAGCCCCTCGCACTCTGCGACCGCTGCCCCTGCTTCGGTTCGCTGCATCCGCCACTGGCGGCGCTCACCTTTGCAGCATCCAGTATTATCTGCGCTTTTGGTTTAGCATCTGCCGCACCTCGCTCGCCGTATCGGCACTTAGAATTATTCGGTATTGCCTTAGATTAAGATACCGGCGTGCGGTACCGCAAAAAGAACCGAACAAAAGCCAAAGATTAACCAACAGCAACGAAGAGATGCCTACACAAAGGCGCTCGCAAGGAGGAAAACAATGGGATATTGTATCTCAGTCTGCATTGAAAAAGGCGGCGTGGGAAAAACCGTTACCGTCTGCAACCTGGCGGCGCTGATGGCGCAGGACGGCAAGCGGGTGCTTGTTGTGGATATGGATGCCCAGGGCAACTGTACCTATACCCTGACGGGCGCCCGTGTAACCGATAATACTTTTGACCGCGCTGGCGTGTATGATATGTTCCGTGCCTATGGCATCAGCGGCACGCAGAACTATATTTCCCGCACGCTGTTTGATAATATTGATATAATTCCGGCAAATGGCAACACCCCAATGGCGGCCAAGCAGCTGCAAATCCTGGAACAGTCCGAAAGCACCAGTATCAATATGTTTTTGGCCATGTGCCTGGCACAGGTTGCCGGCGAATACGACTATATTTTGATCGATACCCCGCCGTCCCGCGATGTAATGGTGACCAACGCCCTGATGGCCAGTGACTTTGTGCTGATCCCCTGCGTGTGCGATGACTACAGCCGTGACAGTGTGTACCGCACTGTGGCCATGTGCCAGCAGTTGGAGCACGATGAGGGCGAAAAAATTGATGTTTTGGGCATTATCCTGACTATGGTGGAAAAAACTGCCCTGACCGAAGTGATCCGCAATGAACTGCGGGAAAGCCAGCTGGGCAGCAAGCTGTTTGCTGCCGAAATCCGTAAGGGACAGGCTGTAAAGGATAGCACCCGCCTTGGTGCGCCGGTTGTGCTATGTGCACGCAGCAGCAACCCGGCAAAGGATTATGCAAAGGTGTATGCCGAGCTGAAAACGCGCGTTGAACAGGAGGCAGAGTGATGGCAAGCAAACTGGACCGACTGCAGAAGAAAGGCTTTAAAGTAAACGAAGCAGCGTTAAGTAAGATCGCGCGCGGCGACCAGGAGCCGGGCGGTGAATACAGTGAGATCAATATCAATGATATTGAAGAAAACCCGGATAATGCCCTTTACCGTGAGCTGGATACCGAGGAAGATATTGCGCTGCTAGCCGATGATATCCGCCGCGCGGGGCTGCTGCATAACCTGGTTGTGTTCCCCAAGACCGGTGTTGGCGGAAAATATGTGCTGCTTTCCGGCGAGCGCCGCCTGCGTGCACTGCGCCTGTTGGTGGAGCAGGATAAACGCGAGCAGGAAGAAAAGCAGCTGCCCAACCGCATGAGTGAATGGCAGAAAGTGCAGTGCAAAGTGGTGCGCAACTTGACGGAAAACGAAAAAGTTGTGTATATTGACAGCGCAAACCTGCAAGTGCGCGGCGGAATCAGCAATGAACGTGTGATGCGCCAGGCGGCGGCGCGTTTTGTGGAAAACCTGCAGAAAGCACCGTATAACCTGAGCGCAGCGGAAGCGAAAAAAGCGCTGAAAGAGGTCAGCCCGCTGAATTCCCGCACGATTGATAAGGCACTTTCGATTCAGAATGATCTCAACCCTGACCTGCGCCGCTTGCTGGATGAGGAATTCCTGAACCGAGCCGAGTGCGAAACCTATCTCCGCTTGACCCTGGAAGAACAGGCCCGTGCAGCCGCAGTGTTTTTGAAAATCGCAGCCCTTGACCCACGCAGCCATGAGCGCCGCGCCATTAAGGACGCATTGACCACCGCCATGTTGGATGTAGCAGTGGAACGCCGCAGTATGCAGGAGCGCGAGAGCGTATTTGCAGCAGCGTTGCAAAATGCACAGGATGCAATCGGTCAGGCCAAGACGCAGGAAAACAAGGCGGCGGCAGTAGATAAAGACCACAACTTTATTTCGGCCAAGCTGCCTACCACGGCCCGCAAACTGCGTAAAATTGCAGCGGCAAAAAATATTGAAGCTAAGATCCGCAGTTATACGGCAGAGGACCGCAAAGCAATGTCGGACCAGATGCAGGAGCTGATTGCGGCAGCGCAGGAGCTGAAAGCACTGATTGATGCTGTGGAATAATCCAGATCCACGAAAGCAGCAAACAACAAAAATCCATGCAAATAGGAATACAGGAATCCACGATATGAAACAGCGAATTGTCATCCGGCTGCACCTGGCTGTGCGGGCAGTGCTGCAAAGCGAAGCGGACTGGCGCGGCACGCGGCTGGGCACCCTGACATCGGAGCTGATCCATGAACAGGCTGCGAAAGCGCGCCTGTGCGGGGTGCAGAATTATGAGTTGAACCCCGTCAGCAGCCGCTATGTTCCCGTTACAAACGGGACAAAATATAAGCAGACATCTGGCCTGGAGCAGATCTCCATCTATCTGAACGATGAGGATATGCAAACCCTGAAAGAGCTGGCACTGGCCAACGATAGTGTGCGTGTGATCAACGGCAGGCAGGCAATCACCTACCGATATGTTGTTCCCGGAATGCTGCTGAACGACCCGGTGTTTACGGGGCTGACAGAGCAGAACAGCACGGCAGGGTAAGCACTTCAAAATCTTGAGGCAATACCGCATAATTCTAAGTGCCGATACGGCGAGCGAGGTGCGGCAGAT
>OLNR01000769.1_pt1 | contig 23613 bp, 27 predicted proteins | sample 1672231 | NCBI WGS metagenome assembly OLNR01 (sample SAMEA3136662, study PRJEB25190) | human gut metagenome
CCATGGCAAGTATCATTGGCGTGATTCTTTCCATTATCATATATCGTTTCTTATAGTTTACAGAAAGGTAGGTCCCTGACTTTACTTCTGTGAACGTCGTGCGAATCTAAAGAAAATATGAATCAATCTAATACCATGAGAGAAATGCCGAAAGACGAACGGCCATATGAAAAATGTGCACGTCTGGGAGCGGACAGTTTAAGTGACGTTGAATTATTGGCGGTATTATTAAGAACAGGAACTCAGGGTGAAAATGCAGTAGACCTTGCAAGAAGGGTCCTGTATCATGCCGGCGAAAACGGAATCCTCGGGATTCACCAGTTTAATGTTGAACGTTTGAAAAAGATCAAGGGAATCGGTCAGGTAAAAGCAATTCAGATATCCTGTATATCGGAACTTGCAAAAAGGCTTTCCAAAGCTTCATATGAAGAAACCGTATGTTTTACCGAACCGAAAACGATTGCACAATATTATATGGAAGATTTAAGACACGAGAAACAGGAACATATGAAATTATTGATGTTAAACTCGAAGGCAAAGCTTCTCGGCGAAACCAATATTTCAAAAGGGACAGTAAATGCATCCCTTATTACACCGAGAGAGCTTTTTATAGAAGCATTGCAGAAGAATGCGGTATCAATTATAATTTTACATAATCATCCAAGTGGTGATCCGACTCCAAGCCGTGAAGATATGTTGACAACAAAAAGAATTCTGGATGCGGGTGCGCTTATAGGAATTGATTTGTTAGATCATATTATTATTGGCAATAATTGCTATATGAGTTTTCGTGAGGAGGGCATGCTGTAAATTCTGCAAACAAGATAGAAGAAAGGATTCTGTCAGATGGCAAGAAATGTATACGGGCTGGACCTTGGTTCTTATGATATAAAGGTCTACGATAAGAAAAAAGATACGATCTGGAAAGAGAAAAATGTAATTGCATTTAAAGATAACCGGGATCGCGATATTTTTGCAGTTGGAGATGATGCATTCAGTATGTATGGAAAAGCACCATCCAATATAGAAATCACATTTCCTATGGAGGCAGGTGTCATTTCCAGATTTAATGACATGCAGTTCCTGCTTCAGAACCTGTTAAAAAGGGGACGTCAGTTTTCGCGTGGTTCTGAATATGTGATTGCTGTTCCAACGGATGTAACAGAAGTAGAAAAGAAAGCATTCTTTGATCTGGTAATCCATTCAACGGCAAAAGCAAAAGAAGTAAACATTGTAGAGCGGTCTATTGCTGATGCAGTAGGTCTGAATCTTGATATTCAGAATACAAAAGGTATCATGATTGCGAATTTTGGAGGCGAAACAACCGAGTTATCTGTACTGGCCGGTGGAGGTATGGTTTTAAACCGCCTTGTAAAGGTCGGCGGTCTGACGTTTGACCAGGGGATCATCAATCTTGTAAAACACAGTCACGACTTTTTGATCGGACGGCAGACCGCAGAAGTACTTCGAAGAAATTTCAATGTATTTACGGGTGATTCCGATTCTATATTATCGGTGGCCGGAAGAGATCTGATCACAGGTGTACCGATGCGAAAGCCTATTTCTATTATGCTTGTCCGTGCGGCAATGAAGGATCCTCTGCTTGAATGTGTAAAAGCAATACATTCTCTTTTAGACAGGACACCTCCTGAGGTTCGCAAAGCAATTTATGAAAACGGGATTTTCCTCACAGGTGGACTTGCAAATATGCCAGGCCTCGAAATATATATCGAGCAGATGGTTGGAATCAAATCAAGGACAGCTCTGGAACCGGATACCTGTGCGGTAAATGGGCTGAAGCGTATTATTATGTCAAAAGATTTAAGAAAACTTACATTTTCAATGATAGAAGATAATTATAGGTGGATGAGATAATGAAGACAAAAAATCAATCTTCCCTTCCAAGTAAATACTGGCTGATCATTGTAATCGTCATCTGTGTTATTCTGATGGGGGTAGAACGTATTACCGGAGGGAACGGACCAATCAGTTTCATTGCAAATTATACAGTAATTCCTATGCAAAAAGGTATCGGATATGTAGGACGTTATATGAGCGATCTTTCCGATAATTTTGAGACACTGCAGGATATGAAAAAGGAAAACAAAAAATTACAATCCAAAGTAGATGATCTTACAATAGACAACACCAGACTCCGTCAGGATCAGTATGAACTGGAAAGACTCCGTGAATTATATAAACTCGATGAAAATTATTCAGATTATAAAAAAATCGGCGCACATGTAATTTCCAACAGCGGTTCTAACTGGTTCAGCGACTTTACGATCGACAAAGGGAGCAAAGACGGAATCAAGAAAAACTGTAATGTTCTTGCAGGCAGCGGCCTTGTGGGAATTGTAACAGAAGTCGGACCTCATTACGCCCGGGTACGTTCTATTATAGATGATGAAAGTAATATCAGTGCAATGCTTCTTTCTACTTCAGATACCTGTGTGGTAAGAGGTGATTTAAAACAGATGGAAAATGGAAGAATCCGTTTTGAAAAGCTTGCTAATAATGATAATAAGATTGAAGTTGGAGAACAAGTCGTTACTTCGCATGTCAGCGACAGATTTCTTCAGGGACTCTTTATCGGATATGTCAGTGATGTAAAAGTAGATTCCAATAACCTGACACGTTCCGGATACATTACACCTGCTGTTGATTTCAGCAAACTTCACGAGGTTCTTGTTATTACAACGACCAAAAGCGAACTCATCAAACAGGAATCCGGAAGCACCAAGGGAGAGTAGCATATGAAAAGAAAACTTATCACATTTTTCATTATCATTATCTGCTTTTTATTAGAATGTACCGTTTTTCACAGATTGGCATTCGCAACAATCAAACCCAATCTGTTGATTATCGTTACTTCTTCGTTCGGATTTATGAGAGGAAAAAAAGAGGGCCTTGCCGTTGGATTTCTGTCCGGTTTCCTGACAGATGTATTCTGGGGAAACACTCTCGGTTTTTACACCCTGCTTTTTTCGGTAATTGGTTACATGAACGGGTCATTTCGAAGACTCTTTTATGATGATGATATCAAACTTCCTATCGCACTTATTGCGATCAGTGAATTGATATACGGTTTAGTTACATACTTCTGTATGTATCTTTTGCAGGGGGATTTTGCTTTTGAAGCATACCTGAGACAGATCATTATGCCAGAACTTGTGTATACCATTCTGGTTACTCTGATTCTGTATCAGATCATATTACACATTAACAAGAAACTGGAAGCAGAAGAGCAAAGGAGTGCAAGTAAATTTGTATAGTTTATGGGAACGGATCAAATCCGGCATTGCAGAATTCGTACAATCTCGAATATTTGTATTAATTATTGTCTTTTGTATTACATCGGCAATCCTGGTACAGAGAATATTCTATCTTCAGATTGTCAAAGGGCAGGAATATCTTGATGATTATAAACTGCAGATTCAGAAAACAAAAGAAATACAGGGTACCCGTGGTAATATCTATGACCGGAACGGTAATCTGCTGGCATATAATGAATTGGCATATTCCGTTACAATCGAAGATAACGGATCTTATGACAGCATAGCACAACAGAATAAAGTTTTGAACAAGACGATTTCTTCTGTTATTAAAATGGTCGAATCGAACGGAGATACCGTTATCAATAACTTCGGAATCATTTTGGACAGTAATAATAATTATCAATTTGTTGCGCAAAATGAGACTCAGAAATTACGTTTTATTGCCGACGTATATGGAAAATCAACCATCGACCAGCTTTCTAAAAAACAGAAAGCAACAACGGCAAATGAACTTATTCATTATCTCTGTACGGATAAACAAAAATTCGGAATTAATGAAAAGGAGATGGACAAGTCCACTGTACTAAAACTGATCAATATTCGTTATCAGATCTGGCTGAACAGTTATCAGAAATATATCTCAACCACAATCGCTGAAGATGTCAGCGATGCCACAGTTGCAGATATTATGGAAAATCTGGACAAATTATCAGGGATCAATGTAGAAGAAGAATCACTTCGTAAGTATGCTGACAGTAAATGTTTTGCAAATATTATCGGATATACCGGTCAGATCTCGCAGGAAGAGTATGATGCTTTAAGCGATGCCGATCAGGAACGATACAGCAAAACTGATACTGTAGGTAAGGCAGGACTTGAAAAGGCGATGGATTCTCAGCTTCAGGGTAAAAAAGGAAGCGAGAAACTCTATGTTAACAACGTAGGTAAAGTTATCAAAACCGTAAAAGGAACAAATCCGAAAGCCGGGAATGATCTTTATCTGACGATTGATGCCAATCTGCAGAAAGCTGCCTACAATATTCTCGAGCAGGAACTTGCAGGAGTTCTTCTCGCCAAAATTCAGAACTCTCTTGATTTTGACCGCAATAAGGTAGAAGATGGAAGTGACGTTATCATCCCGATCGGTGATGTATATAACGCAATGATCAATAATGATGTGCTTGACATGACACACTTTACGGATCCCGATGCCGGAGAAGCTGAAAAAGAAGTTGCCTCTGCATTTTCTATAAGAAAAGAAGAAGTTAAAAATACACTGACAAAAGTGCTGAATGATTCAAAAGCTGCCGCATACAAAGATCAGCCAAAAGAAGTCCAGGCGTATCTGACATACCTGGTATCTGATGTACTGACTAACGGTACAGGCGTCTTGATGTCAAAATCCATTGATACTAAAGATGCTACGTATAAAGCCTGGAAAGATGAAGAATCTATTAATGTTTATACGTATTTGAATTATGCAATTTCAAAGAACTGGATAGATACTTCTTTATTAAAAGACTATATAAAATCCAACGAACAATATTCCGATTCCGGAGAAGTATATCAGGGAATCATAAATTATATTCTGGATTATATAAATACCGATAACAATTTTGACAAACTGATCTACCGTTATATGATAAAATCAGGAACTATTACCGGCAGACAGATATGTATGATGTTATATGAGCAGAATATTCTGGATAAAAAAGATAATCAGTACGACAGCTTAAAAGCCGGAAGCATCGGTGCTTATGATTTTATCCGCAGCAAGATCCAATCACTGGAAATTACCCCGGGACAGCTTGGACTTGAACCATGTACCGGATCTTTAGTTGCAACAGATCCGAATACTGGTGAAGTACTGGCCTGTGTATCATATCCGGGATATGACAACAACCGTCTTGCAAATACTATGGACTCCGATTATTATAGTAAACTGCTTACAAATCAGTCTCGTCCATTTTATAATAATGCAACTCAGGAAAAAACAGCACCAGGTTCTACCTATAAGCCGTTATCTGCTATCACCGGTCTGACAGAAGGTGTTATTGATGTAAATACTTACCTTCCGTGCGCAGGTGTATATAAAAAAGTTACACCAAATCCAAAGTGCTGGATTTATCCGTCTGCTCATGGCAACCTGAATGTATCGCAGGGAATTCAACATTCTTGTAATGATTTCTTCTATGAAGTCGGATACAGACTTGGCCTTAACAGTACAGGCGATTCAAAATTAGATAATGATACTTCTGACGGAAAGAGTACTCAGAATTACTATTCAAGTGAAAGAGGAATTGCAAAACTGCAGAAATATGCAGAAGAATTCGGACTTGGAGATACTTCCGGTATGGAAATTCCGGAATCAGATCCGCAGATTTCCGATGACAACTCTGTATTATCCGCTATCGGACAGGGAACCAACAACTATACAACCAGTCAGCTGGCAAGATATATTACAGCTGTTGCAAATAAGGGTACTGTATATAATTTAAGTCTTTTAGACAAAGTGACCAATCCGAAGGGAAAGACAGTAAAAGATTATACACCGGAAGTAAAAAATAAAGTAACCGATGTATCATCTACTACATGGCAGGCAGTTCACGAAGGTATGAGAGCAGTGGTAACATCCGAACACAAAGATATTTTCACAAAATTAAATGCCAGCGGTGTACAATTATCCGGTAAAACAGGAACAGCTCAGCAAAGTCAGACTCACCCGGATCATGGTCTTTTTGTAGGATTTGCTCCTAGTGACAGTCCACAGATTGCATTTGCAATACGTATCGCCAATGGTTACAGTTCAACTTTTGCAACTGAAGTTGGTAATAATGTCATGGAGTATTATTATAAAGTTACTCCGGAAAATGAACTGATCACCGGAGAGGCTTCCAATATCGGAACTGTAACCATTGGCGATTAAAGAAAGGATGATTCTATGTGAAAGATGATGTTCTCATCAAGAGCAACAAATACGGCATTACGATTTATTTTAATTCCGACAATTCATTTGAAGAATTGCTTGATGACGTAAAAAACAAATTTCAATCTGCCGCCAAATTTTTTAATCATGCAAAAATGGCGGTAGAATATGAAGGCCGTTCTTTCACAGAAGAAGAAGAGCGGCAGCTGACAAGAGCGATTGAATCAGCTGCCGGTATTGAAATACTATGCATTATTGAAAAGAATACTGCTACAGAACAAGTCCATAAAAAATTACTGGACGAAAGCCTTGAAGCTATCCATGAAAGGGACGGACAGTTCTATAAAGGTACATTAAGAGGAAGACAGGTTCTGGAGTCGGAACAGAGCATCGTGATCATCGGAGATGTTGAAGAGGGTGCAACGGTTGCATCAAAAGGAAATGTAATCGTGACAGGTACTATATACGGAACCGTGATTGCAGGTGCCGCCGGCAGGACAGATGCTGTCATAGCAGCACTCCATATGCAGCCTAAAAAACTGCGGATCGGAGGGATTAAAGTAAAACCAGTTATAGGAGGAAGTTATTCATGGGCGAAGTTATTGTAATTACATCAGGAAAAGGCGGTGTTGGAAAGACAACAACAACGGCAAATATAGGTGCAGGATTATCTAAGCTTGGCAAAAAGGTAGTGATTATTGATACTGATCTCGGTCTTCGCAACCTTGATGTTGTTATGGGCATGGAAAATCTGGTTGTATATAATCTTGTTGATGTTGTTGATGGAAGCTGCCGGCTTAAACAGGCACTGATCAGAGACAGCCGATATGAGAATCTTTATTTACTGCCATCCGCACAGACAAAAGATAAATCCGCAGTTTCTCCGGGACAGATGAAGAAACTCACCGCAGAATTAAAAGAAGAATTCGATTACATACTTCTGGATTGTCCTGCAGGAATTGAGCAGGGCTTCCAAAATGCAATTGCCGGTGCTGACCGTGCACTTGTAGTTACAACTCCGGAAGTATCATCCATCCGTGATGCCGACCGTATCATCGGACTTCTGGAACAGAACCAGATCCGTACAATCGATCTTATCATTAATCGTATCCGGATGGATATGGTGAAAAGAGGAGATATGATGTCGGTTGACGATGTCACAGAAATTCTTGCCGTTCCGCTGATTGGGATCCTTCCTGATGACGAACAGGTTGTAATAGGAACGAACCAGGGGGAACCGGTAATCGGATTGGATTCAAAAGCCGGAAAGGGATATCTTAACATTTGCAAACGAATCACGGGCACGGAAGTCTCTTTTATGAATCTTGACACAGGCAAAGGGGTATTTTCCAGAATTGCCCATGCTTTCAGGAAGAATTAGGAGGATTTATTATGCTGAAAAACTCTTCCGTATCCATTGCAAAGAATCGTCTGCGCACGTTGGTCATATCAGATCGTGTACAATGTACTCCTTCGGCTTATGAACATATTTGCAAAGATTTATACGAAACACTTTCCAAATATATGGAACTTACAGAAGATGATTTTCAGGTAGAGATTAACCGTTCACAGATAGTGATAAAAATAGCAGGAGAAGAAACGTGAGATCACATAGATTTACTAAACCATACAATTTAAAAAATTACAAATTTGGAATCGTAACACTTGTCGGGATTTTGTCTGTTCTGGGTATTTTAGTTGTCGGCAGTGCAAAGGAATCTCTTCAGAGCAAACAGATTCTTGGTGTTATCATAGGCTTTACTGCAATGATTGTTGTTTCCTTAATTGATTACATGTGGATTATGAATTTTTACTGGGTTTTGTATGCATTGTCTATCATTATGCTTGCAGCTGTAAAATTATTCGGAGAAAATGTAAATGGGGCAACCCGTTGGATTAAAGTAGGATTTATTCAGTTCCAGCCATCTGAACTGGCAAAAATATTGCTTATTATTTTCTTTGCCAAATTCCTGATGGAACATGAAGAGGATATTAATGATAAGTTTACATTAATTAAATATGCCGTTCTGGCAGGAATTCCTCTTGCTTTAATTTTAATTGAGCCAAACTTATCTACTACGATATGTACGGCACTTATGATCTGCCTTATGATCTATATTGCCGGACTCAGTTATAAGTTTATCGGTACGGTATTGATTATACTAGTCCCGATCGCAGTAATATTTTTGAGTATTGTTGTTCAGCCGAATCAGAAAATCCTCAAAGATTATCAGCAGAAACGTATCCTTGCTTTCATTGAACCGGAAAAATATGAAAGTGATGAAGCATATCAGCAGAAAAATTCTGTAATGGCTATAGGATCCGGACAGTTAACAGGAAAAGGACTGGATAACAATACAACTACTTCCGTAAAAAACGGTAATTTCATTCTGGAACCTCAGACAGACTTTATTTTCGCAATCATCGGAGAAGAATTAGGTTTTGTCGGAGGGTGTATAATTATTGCGTTATTACTATTGATTGTGATACAATGTATCTTAGTTGGGATACGATCGCAAGACCTTGCAGGAAGAATCATATGCTGCGGTGTTGGCGGCCTGATCGGCATACAAAGTTTTATCAACATTGGTGTTGCCACCAAAATTTTGCCAAATACCGGAGTTCCATTACCTTTTGTAAGTTATGGTCTGACTTCTCTTGTAAGTTTATATATTGGAATTGGATTAGTCTTGAACGTAGGATTACAACCGAAAAAATACCAGTAAGGAGTGAATGATATGAATATAGGTCTGATAGCACATGATTCAAAAAAAGCATTGATGCAAAATTTCTGTATCGCTTATAGAGGAATTTTAAGCAAACACAGTCTTTATGCTACAGGAACGACCGGAAGATTAATTGAAGAAGTTACGAACCTGAAAGTTCATAAATATCTTGCCGGTCCTTTAGGTGGCAAACAGCAGCTGGGAGCTCAGATTGCGCAAAATGACATTGATGCGCTTATCTTTTTAAGAGAACCCTCTAATCCAAAGCCACATGATCCAGATTTAAATGACGTGATTCGGATGTGTGATACTTATAATATCCCGTTGGCTACGAACCTTGCAACAGCAGAGATTATTATTTTGGCAATTGACAGAGGAGATTTGGACTGGCGTGAAATGTATCGGTAAATATTCAAAATTAATTTCTGTACTGTTATTAACGGTTGTCATGGCAACCGGATGTGGAATTACAGATCTGCTTGGAACGAAGAATGTAGTCGCTGAATACGAGGCAGAAAATTATAACAAAGACCTTTACACCGGAAAATTATTTGCTTCAGATTTATGTGTAGCTTCCGGTGATATCAGTCTCAGTGGCATATCTTCGGATGAGACTAATACATTACATTCTGCTGCGCTGTTTGATGTGGACAGAAAGAAAGTAGATTTTTCTTATCAAATGTTTGACAAAATATATCCTGCAAGTACAACAAAGATCATGACGGCACTTGTAGCCTTAGAAAATGCGGATCTTTCCGATGTTGTAACCGTTTCCCAGAATGCGGATATGAACAGTTTTGCTGCGGATGAAGCAACTTGTGGAATAAAAGCTGGAGATAAAATTACTTTATCCGATTTATTATATGGTCTGTTATTACATTCAGGTAATGATAATGCTACTGCTATAGCAGAATATGTCGGCGGAAGTATGGATGGATTTGCTGAAATGATGAATAAAGAAGCAGCCAAATTAATGGCAACCGGCACACATTTTGTAAATTCCAACGGACTTCACAATGATAACCACTATACAACGGCATATGATTTATATTTAATATTTAATGAATGTATCAAACATGATGATTTTGTAAAAATTATCATGGAAAAATCTCACACCGCAAAGATTACCGGAAACGATGGAACGGTAAGGAGTATCACATGGGAACCAACAAACTTTTATGCAACGGGAGATGCCAAGAAGCCTGATAATGTAACTGTAATCGGCGGAAAGACCGGTACAACTCAATTGGCAGGAAACTGTTTAATTCTGCTTACAAAAGATAAAAATGACCATCCGTATATATCAATCGTAATGAAGGCTGATACCAAACCTTTACTTTACAAAGATATGACAGCAATTGTAGAAGCAATTCCTGAAAATAATTGATGCATAAGAATATGTCGCAGACACTTTTCATACCAAAGTATACAAGAGAAGTTGCCGGTGGCAAGTTCTCTTGTATACCCAAACAAAAGGGGCATCCAAATTACGGATACCCCTTTTTTAGGATGAACTTCCAATTCTTCCATAAAGGCTGATGAGATATAAACCGCACAGTCCGATAATTGTATAAATAATTCTGGACAGCCATGTAAGATTTCCGAATATCACGGCTACAATATCCAGTTTAAAAATACCGACCAGCAACCAGTTAAGTGCGCCTATGATCACCAGCGTTAAAGCAGTGTTATCAAACCATTTCATGTAAGAATCCTCCTTTTATCGAATGATAATAGTATTACCATAAAAGGAAAGATTATACACATATCAGAGAAAGGATTTATATAATGGATATCGATGAAAGATATTATCCATATTCAAAATATTTAAAGAAAAGATATGGAGAAAAAGTATATAAATTACCGGTAAATCTTCCTGTCACGTGCCCAAATCGTATTTCAGGCGCAGGATGTTCATTCTGTGCAGAAACCGGAACCGGATTTGAAGCAATGGATTCAGCTGTTTCTGTTACCGAACAGCTGATGAGCACAAGGAAATATATAGAGAAAAGATATCATGCCCATAAATTTATTGCTTATTTTCAAAATTATACCAACACATTTATGCCTCTAGATATTTTTCAAAAATATATGCTCGAAGCATCGAAGGTTCCTGATATCGTAGAAATTGCGATTTCCACACGTCCGGACTGCATCCGTGAAGATTATCTTGATGTTTTAAATAGGATTCGCGAAACAACGGGAATTCAGATTACAATAGAACTTGGACTTCAGACAGTAAATTATCATACTCTGAAAAGAATATCGCGCGGTCATACTCTTGCAGAATATATTGACGCCGTTCTTCGTATCAGCAGATATGGTTATGATATCTGTACTCATGTGATTTTAAATCTGCCAGGAGATGAGATGGATGATTCGATTGAAACCGCCAAGATATTATCGGCTCTTCCCGTTCAGATTGTAAAAGCACATTCTCTCTATATAGCCAAAGACACACGGTTGTGCGATGACTATGAAAATGGTACAATATCTCTATGCGAAAAAGAAGAATATCTGAACAGACTGATTGCTTTTCTTGAACATCTAAATCCGGATATTGCCGTAGAGCGTCTGTTTAGCCGTATTCCTGAAAAAGATGCCGTATTCTGCAACTGGAACACAAGTTGGTGGAAATTACGTGATGAACTTCTTTTAAGAATGGAAGAGCAGAATAGTTTTCAAGGAAAAAAACTGAACTATCTGGATGGAGCGGCATTGCGTTTATTGGACAACAAAGAATAGGAGGCCCGTATTTTGGCTGCAAATATTACTTCTTCAAATATAAAAGTTTATCAAAAGAAAAAACATTTAAATATCGGAATCGTCATTTTTGGGGTTATATTTATTTATCTTCTTGTGACGGTTCTGATGTATCTGACCGCAAAGCACATTTCTGTTTATGAAGTACGTGAGGGTTCGATCGTAAAAGATACTTCTTACACCGGTCTAGCCATTCGTAACGAAACGGTCGTACATTCCAAAGGGAAGGGTTATGTTAATTACTTTATTTCAGAAGGAAACAAAGTCGGTGCCAAAACACAGGTGTATTCCCTGTCTGACCAGAAACTTCAATTTGAAACCAATACAAACAACACACAAAAATTAACCTCCAGTGAACGGTCGGCAATCAGTCAGAAGACACAGACTTTCTGCGAAAATTATACCGACGGAACCTTTGGGGATGTATATACTTTAAAGAACAATATTTCCGGAGTTCTTGAAGGCAAGTCTAATCAGAATCGTCAGACGCAGATCGCGGCTTTGACGGAATCAGATCTTGATGGTTTGAAAGTATATACCGCTGAGTCCGACGGAATTATCAGCTATTCTGTAGATGGTTTTGAAAATACAAAAGCAGAAGATATAACCCCTGATATGCTTAACAAAGAAAACTACAATAAAAAAGAGCAGAAGAATAATACGAAAATCAAATCCGGTGATTCAGTATATAAATTGATCAAAGATGATGACTGGACACTTGTGATTGCTCTAAGTAAACAATCAGTAAAAGATTTAACTGATGCTTCCAGCGTTCAGGTCCGTTTTCCGAAAGATAACGAAACTATGACAGCGGCTTTTTCCATGAAAAAAGTAAAAGGCACCTGGCTTGGATATCTGGCATTTGATAATTCTATGGTTCGTTATGCCCAGGATCGTTTTGTAGATGTAGAGCTTATTATGGCAGATCATACCGGACTTAAAATACCAAAATCTGCAGTCACCAAAAAGAATTTTTATGTGATCTCAGAAGACTATCTTACACAGGGTGGTAACAGCAACAGCACAGGAGTATTGATCGATACCGGGAAGGAAAATGCACAGTTCCAATCAGTCGATATCTATTACCGAGATACATCAACCGGTTCTGTTTATATAGATCCTGATGATTTTGAAGAAAATACAACACTTAGAAAGCCTGATTCATCGGATACCTGCCAGTTAAACAAAACCCGGAAGTTAAAAGGTGTATATAATATTAACCGTGGTTATGCCGTATTCCGACAGGTACAGATTCTGTGCGAAAGCGATGAATATTATATTGTTCAAAGTGGTGATGACTACGGACTTTCCAATTATGATCACATTGCTCTGACGGGTAAAGACGTACATGAGGGCGATGTAATATCCTGACACACAATAACAGATTATAAAAGGAGTGGACAATTATGTTAAAAGAAAATCTGGAAAAAGTAGAAGAAAATATACAGGCTGCATGTGACCGTGCCGGACGTAAAAGAGATGAAGTTACTCTGATCGCCGTAAGCAAAACAAAACCTGTAGAAATGCTGCAGGAGGCCTATGACCTTGGAGTCCGTATAAACGGAGAAAACAAAGCACAGGAACTGGCTTCTAAATATGAAGTCCTTCCAAAGGATATTCACTGGCATATGATTGGGCATATGCAGCGTAATAAAGTAAAATACATTATCGATAAAGTTGATCTGATTCATTCTGTAGATTCTGTCCGACTCGCAGAAACAATTGATAAAGAAGCAGAAAAGCACGGTGTTATTGCCAATATATTGATTGAAGTAAATGTCGCAAAAGAAGAAAGTAAATTTGGTCTCATGCCGGAAGAGGTTCCTGAATTTGTAGAAAAGATTGCCGGATTTCCTCATATCCGCGTAAAGGGATTAATGACAATTGCTCCATTTGTAGAAAATCCAGAAGAAAACAGACCGATTTTTGCACATTTAAGAAAATTATCTGTTGACATCGCAAAGAAAAACATTGATAATATTACTATGAGTATTCTTTCTATGGGTATGACAAATGACTATCAGGTAGCCATAGAAGAAGGAGCTACCATGGTCCGTGTTGGTACCGGAATCTTCGGAGCACGAGACTATACTCATCAAGTATAAACGGAAGATAGGAGATTTATTAAAAATGGGAGTATTAGATAAGTTCTTAAGTATCATGAAGTTAGACGACGGAGACGATGAATACGATGATGATGAATTCTTCGACGATGACGAATATGATGATGATTATGAAGAAAAGCCCAAGAGAAGCCTCTTTCATAAAAACACCAAAGACAATGATAAAGATTTCGATGAAGACGATGAAGACGATTACACAGCACCTGCGAAGTCCAAATCTGCATTCTCTAATAATAAAGTAACTCCGATGCGTCAGCCTTCAAGAAGAAGCAGTGTAAATATGGAGGTTTGCGTGATCAAGCCAACTTCTGTAGAAGATTCAAGAGAGATTACAGAGACTTTATTAAGTGGACGTACCGTTATTTTGAATCTTGAGGGACTAGATCTTGAGATTGCTCAGCGTATTATTGATTTTACTTCAGGAGCTACATTTGCAATCAGTGGTAACCTGCAGAAAATTTCTAATTACATATTCCTGGTAACACCTACAAATGTTGATATATCTGGAGATCTTCAGGATTTGCTTAACACTTCTCTGGATTCTTCATCTATGAGGTCAAGATTTTAATTATGAATAAAGAAGAAAGTATGTTACAGAAACGTCTGGTGGAACTCTCCAGACTGGCATATAACAGAGGGATTGTTATATTTTCCGACTTTCTTAATTTGAATGAATTAAATATTCTTCATACCACACCAAAAGACATGTTTTTATCTCAGTATAAAACTTATGGTGGATATGACTTATCAGAGCGTCAGATGGCTGTTTTTCTACCTGATGCTCTTTATTATGATTATGAATATCCCATTCAGATTATAGAAGTCACTCCGTCAAGCAAAAGATTTGCCGAAGATCTTACACACAGGGATTATCTTGGAGCACTTATGAATCTTGGCATCGAGCGCTCCAAAGTTGGAGATATTATTGTTGAAGATCAGAAAGGATTGATTTTTGTCAAAGAAGAACTCGCTGAATATATTGCAGATAATCTGACTGTGGTTCGTCATACGAACGTAAATACATCCATAGGAAAAGGGGTTAAAGTAGATTATGAACCAAGATTTGAGGAGCTGAAAGGAACCGTATCTTCCATTCGTCTAGACAGTGTACTTGCTCTTGCCTATCCACTTTCCAGAAGTAAGATTACTGCACAGATTGAAGCCGGAAAAGTCTTTGTAAATGGAAAACTTATCACGAGTAACGGTTATCGTTTAAAAGACAATGATATTATCTCTGTAAGGAAAATGGGACGTATTGCATATGATGGTATTCTCTCTGAAACAAAAAAGGGACGCTACCTGATCTCTGTACGCAAATACATTTAGGACAATAATTTAAATAATTTATACAGTTAATTTATAGAAGGAGTATCATGAAGACAAATACAAAACGAATCACACATTATATAATGGCATTGGTAAGTATCGTTGTACTGGTATTATTGGATCAGATTACAAAACATCTGGTTGTATTACATCTTAAAGATCGGTCTGCCTATGTACTGATTAAAGATGTATTTCAATTAGAATATCTGGAAAACAGGGGTGCAGCCTTCGGTGTGCTGCAAAATCAACGTATATTCTTTTATATCAGTGTACTTTTGATTACAATTGCTGTTATCTGGTTTTACCACAAAGTACCTATAGAACATAAATATCTGCCGCTTCGTATCTGTGCAGTGTTAATTCTTTCCGGTGCTTTCGGCAATTGTATAGACCGGATCCGTCTGAATTATGTAGTCGATTTTTTATACTTCAAGCTGATCAACTTCCCGATTTTTAACGTTGCTGATATCTATGTAACCGTTGCAGCATTTCTGCTGGTTATATTAATACTCATTTACTATAAGGAGGACGACCTTGAAAGAATTTTCCATTGATCGCAATACAGAAGGCCAGCGGATAGACCGCTATCTTTCAGATGAATTAGAAGACAGATCAAGATCTTATATACAGAAAATTATGAAAGAAGGATATGTAAAAGCCAACCAGAAGCCTGTAAAATCCAATTACAGGCTTTCTTTTGGCGACAGCGTGGAAGTTACCCTTCCGGAGGCAAAAGAGCCTGATATCGTACCAGAGAACATTCCTTTGGATATTCTTTATGAAGACCAGGATATCATCATGATCAACAAACCAAAACAAATGGTCGTACATCCGGCTCCCGGACATTATAGCGGGACACTGGTAAATGCTTTGATGTATCATTGCGGTGATGAGCTGTCCGGTATTAACGGCTGTATGAGGCCTGGAATTGTCCACAGGATTGATATGGATACGACAGGATCATTAGTTGTATGTAAGAACGATAAAGCTCATCAAAGCCTTTCGGAACAGTTAAAAGTACACTCTATACGGCGTATCTATGTTGCTATCGTACATGGAAATATCAAAGAAGATTCCGGTACGGTCAATGCTCCGATCGGACGCCATCCAACAGACCGAAAGAAAATGAGCACCCATTGTAAAAACGGACGGGATGCAGTCACACATTATAAAGTTCTGGAGCGATTCGGCGATTACACATATATTCAGTGCGAACTTGAAACTGGGCGTACACATCAGATTCGCGTCCATATGGCAAGTATCGGACATCCTCTGGTTGGTGATGAGGTCTATGGTCCGAAAAAATGCCCATTCAAAGGATTACAGGGGCAGACCCTGCACGCACGCACACTTGGAATCATTCATCCAACCACAGGAAAATATCTGGAAGTAAATGCACCTCTCCCTGAATATTTCATTGAACTATTAGACAGACTAAGGAATATTTATAACTGAATTATGAGAAAATTCTATACATTTGTCTAAGTTTGCTGTATAATATGTTTATATTAATTCTTGTTTAGGAGCGTGATTTATATGGCAAAGACAAATACAATCATTACAATCGGTCGTGAATATGGTAGTGCCGGACGCCAGATCGGATATAAAGTTGCGGAAGATCTTGGAATCAAATTATACGACAGAGAACTGCTGGAACGCGCAGCAAAAGAAAGTGGTATCTGTGAAGAACTTTTTGAGACACATGATGAGAAACCTACCAACAGTTTTCTGTATTCTTTGGTTATGGATTCTTATTCTTTCGGGTATCCTTCATCCAGTTACACAGATATGCCAATTAATCATAAGATTTTTCTTGCCCAGTTCGATACAATCCGTAAGATAGCGTCTGAGGGACCATGTATTCTGGTCGGACGTTGTGCTGATTATGCATTGGAAGAATTCGATAATGTTTTAAGCGTATTCATTCATGCCGATATGGATGCCAGAATCCGCAGAATTGCACGTATCTATGATCTGACAGATGCAAAGGCGAAAGACTTGATCAAAAAAACGGACAAGAGACGTTCCAGCTATTATAATTATTACAGCAATAAAAAATGGGGAGCTGCCGAAAGCTATAATATCTGCCTTGACAGTTCACTTCTGGGAATTGATGGTACTGCAAAGGCCATTGAGCAGCTGGTTGAATTAAAAGAGAACATTACAGATAAAAAATTATAATCTAATTAAGCTAATAAATAAAAGGATCTCCGGCATATATTATTTACTATATGTTGCCGGAGATTCTTTTTTCATTTAAATTAAAAATAGATGAACAAGAAGAACACGCCTGTCACTGTGACAAAAAAGTTCCATTACATTTTATATTTCTCGTAATTTGACTGCAGAAGCAGCTTTACGGCGTCGGTTATCATCAATCGCTGCATAATGCTTTTTTGTCGTGTTAACATCTTTATGTCCCAGGACATCCGCTACCAGATAAATATCCCCAGTCTCTTTATAGAGAGAAGTACCATATGTACTGCGCAGTTTATGCGGCGTGATTTTTTTGTTCGGTGTTACCTGCCTGGCATATTTTTTCACCATATTTTCAACAGCCTGGACACCCATGCGTTTTCTCTGTGTTGACAAAAACAATGCCTGTTCATGGCCGGGGAGGGGAGTAGCGGCCTCACGGTCACCTGCCATATAATTCTTAAGCGCCTCCGCAACCTCATCACCGAAATAGACAACCATCTGATTTCCACCTTTTCTTGTAACCATAATTCCATTGTTCTTAAAATCTACATCCTTTATATCCAGTCCGACACATTCGGATACACGGATTCCGGTTCCTAATAATAATGTGAGAATAGCAATGTCACGGTCACGCGTTTTCTTATAATAATTCAGTGCCTGCCCGGTCAGATGTTCGCCTGCAGATTCCACAAAATCCAATAACAGCGCAACTTCATCAGTATCCAGACGTATGATTGCCTTATCATGTAATTTAGGCATATCTACCAGAAGTGTCGGATTTTTCTGAATGATCCGGTGCTTGAAGTAATATCCATAAAAACTTCTAAGGGCAGACATTTTTCGTGCCAGACCTTTTTCCCCATTGGTGATCAGTTCGCCGTCCTCATCACGTTTGTATACTTTCAGATATTCCAGGTATTCCTCAATATCTACAGGCTCAAGATTCTCAAGATCCTGAGGCGTAAATCTGTCAATTGTATAATTCTTGTATACAGGATTGTTTTCCATAAGAAAGTGGAAAAACACACGGATATCGTAAGCATAGTTAATACGGGTACGTGCCGATGATTTCGGTTCCATAGCACGGAAATAGTCCTTAACAAAAGGCGGTAAAGTCTTCAAAACTTCACGGAGCCGTAACGTCTGATCGATCTGGCTCTGTTCATGATAATTATGCGGTTTGTTTGACGATGTATTGGCCAGATTTGTAGATGAATCAATCATGTAAGAAAAAACCTCCTTAAAATAATAAATATAAAAAGCATAAGTGTATGATAGTATGTATATATACATATTTTTACAAAACATATTGTAAAGAAAACATATCGTAAATACCTTACAAAACAGTATAATTATAGCAGAATGAGCCCTTTTCGTCCACATCTTTTGGAAAAACCGGTATTTGTCGTATAGATATGAGCTACTTAAAAAAACTATTCTCTACCATTTTTTCAAAGTTTTATTTATCTCATCCATCATATCAGCTATCATTCCATAATAATAAAAATGGCAATGAACTACTATTTTTCATTCATTGCCGTGGGTGAGTATATTATATATAAGCCTTTTCAGCATATATATCAAATTTGTTCTGTTTTGAAGAATACCAAACTATTTATTATAACTATAATATGGAACCATCAGATACTGACTGTCCTGAATCTGATCAGAAGAAAGTTTGTTAATCTTTTTCACTTCTGTAATATAATCATTAACCGACTCATAATCATCTGACATATTTTCTTCGGCGATATTCCACAAGGTGTCTCCACAATGAATCTGAATGCTTTTATAATATTTATATCTGATTGAATTATCCTTTGCATTGTCATGTGCACTCACAAGACCACTTCCGTAAAACGCGCTAAGGCCCAGAATCATGATAATAGAAAAGAAACCAGCAAATAACTTCTTCACATACAAGCTTCTCTTTCTCCGGATGCTTACTCTGTTATAACCGGAATAATTGTTTCCCGCATAAATCTTTTTATCCGCATTTTCGTCAGTTTCCTTCAATCCTTCCAAGTATATTCTTCTTGTGCTCATCCTGTACCCCTCCATCATTTCTTCAAAACAGTTGTCTGCGAACATGTGTTCCTTGCACTGTTTATTATATATCTCGAACACATGTTTGTCAATAGATTCAATGCTATATTTCGAACATATTTTCTAAACATCTGTTTGCGTTTTCCTATATACTGTGTTATCATTAAATATATAAAAATTAACGGAAAGAAAGCCCACTTAAGGAGGACATACATATGGCACAAGGTAAGATAAGTGCAAAGCAGGAAGAAATATTGGAATATATAAAATCCCAGATACTGGAGCGTGGATTTCCACCATCGGTCAGAGATATCTGTGAGGCAGTACATCTGAAGTCTACTTCTTCTGTCCACTCTCATCTGGAAACTTTAGAGAAGAATGGATACATTCACAGGGATCCAACTAAGCCTCGTGCAATCGAGATTTTGGATGATTCTTTTAATTTTAATCGCAGAGAGATGGTAAACGTACCTGTGATCGGGCATGTTGCTGCAGGAGAACCTCTTCTTGCCGAACAGAATATAGAAAACTACTTTCCTATCCCGATGGAATACATGCCGAATAAGCAGACTTTTATGCTTAAGGTACACGGAGAAAGCATGATCAATGCCGGAATCCTTGACGGTGACCTCGTATTAGTTGAACAATCTTCTGTTGCCGATAACGGTGATATTGTAGTTGCATTACTCGATGACAGCGCTACTGTCAAAAGATTTTACAAAGAAGAAGGCATCTTCCGCCTCCAGCCGGAAAACGATGCACTGGAACCAATTATCGTCCGTGATCTTCAGATCATGGGAAAAGTAATCGGAGTCTTCCGTTTCTTCGCTTAAACACAAACAATTCCAAGCATTCAAGCGTTCATTCAATATTTATTTGTTGTTGCAAAATCAATAACGTTCAAAAGCCCCGTGCAATATATAAAATATAAAACAGATAACTTCGAACGAAGTGAGCGGAATCAGTTTTATATTTTATATGCACGGGGCTTTTATAAAATCTTTTACAACAATAAACTTTTATTAAAATTCATTTACATCATCAATTTTCTTTCCATCATTCCAGATCCGTTCCAGATTATAGAACTGACGGTTTTCTCTATCAAAAATATGCACGATCACATCACCGAAGTCAATCAATACCCATGCTCCGCTTCTGTGTCCTTCTGTCTCTTTTGCAGCATAGCCTGCTTTGTGCATCTTTTCCTCTACATTCTCAACAAGTGCACGTACCTGGCTGTCGCTGTTACCATTTGCAATTACAAAATAGTCTGCAAGTACAGATACCGCTGAAATATCAATCGCACATACATCTTCACCTTTTTTATCCTCTAACGCTTCAAAAGCAATTTTTGCCATTTCTTTTGCCTGATCCATATTAATCCTCCTTTCCCATTTCTTTTTTATAATAATCATAAGTTCTTTGTGTCATAGGGTCCACTGTAATATTCTTACTATCCAGATATACCAGTGAATCTTTTAAAATCCGGTAAAGACATTCATCAATGTCCCTAAAAGCAAGCTGTCTTACATCTGCCATATTCGGCAGTTCTCTTCTGCCCGGCTCGATATAATCCGCAATGTAGACGATCTTCTCCAACATGCTCATACCCGGACGTCCGGTTGTATGGCTTTCAATCGCATAAATGATTTCTTCATCCTTCACACCATATTTTTCATGAGCCAGATACGCACCGAGTCTGGCATGTAACAGACTTGGATTTTCCTTTTCTACAGATGACACCGGAAGGCCGTATTTCTCGCACAGACGGATTTTCTTATCGCTAGGGATACATTTTGCACAATCATGCAGTAATCCCGCGTAAAGTGCCTTCTGTACGTCTACATCGTAACGCATGGCCATTGAAGCAGACGTGTACATCACACCAAGTGTATGATGATAGCGGTTTTCATCCAGTTCTTTCTTTAACGTATGCTGTATTTTTAAAATTTTTTCATCCATCATCGTTTTCCTCTTTTGCTTTTTCACATGCTTTTTCAAAGCTGTTACCGGTATAACTGGTGTTCCTTTATATAACCGCACACAGCATCCGGAACATATGCCGAGACAGATTCACCGGCCTGAAGACTGGCACGCAGTTCATGAGAGGATACTGGCATAAGCGGTGTCTCCATAAGCAGGACCTGCGCCCCATATTTCTCAGACAGATGATGGATCTGCTGATCCATCTCTTCTTTCGTCTTTATCTCGTCACGGTACGTCGCAAGGATCGTACACGTTGGGAAGATCCGCTCCGGATGTACCCAGGTCTCAATTGCCATAAGCGAATCTGCGCCGATAATAAAGTAAAATTCATCCTCCGGATACATTTCCTTAAAATATTCCATCGTCTGATAAGAGCAGGATACTTCCTCTCTCAATGCCTCATACGGCTGCAACACAAACTCTGGGAACGGTGCAATTGCAAGACTGGTCATCTTCATCCGGTCCTCAGCAGTAGATTTTATTGTCTCACTCTTTTTATGAGGAGGATTTCCATTTGGCATAAACCAGATCTGATCCAGAGAAAATGTCTCATATGCAGCATGTCCCAGCATCAAATGTCCGTTGTGGATCGGATCGAAGGTTCCTCCCATAATCCCTATCTTCATTCAAATCTCCTACCTGTATTTATTTTGGCAGTTCGATCTTCTTATGTTTATCTTTGCCTTCTTTATATAATACAATCTTCTTACCGATTACCTGAACTACCTGTGAACGTGTACGTTCTGCAATCACTTCTGCAAGCGCACGCGGATCATCTGCACAGTTCTTAAGCACACTGATCTTAATCAGTTCTCTTGCGTCCAGTGCTTCCTGGATTGCTTTGGTAACTTCCGGTGTCATGCTGTTCTTTCCAATCTGGAAGATCGGATCCAAATTCATGGCAAGACCTTTTAAATAAGCTCTTTGTTTTGTTGTCATCTTTAATCTCCTCTTTATCACAATCAACGGACCGCAATTGATCTTTTATTTATAATAATCAAACTGCAGGCCATACATACGTACTGTATCACCCTCCTGGATACCAGCTTCTTCAAGTTGTTCCAGAATACCAGAATCTTTGAGGAATTTCTGGAAGAATGCAAATCCTCTTTCGGAATCCAGATTCGTATAACCAAGCATTTTTTCAATCTTTGGTCCCTCTACCACATACATATCGTCTTCCTTTTCAACTGTGTATGGAAGATCATTCATCGGGATCTCTTCCTCTGGGAAATATTCCTGCTCAAATACGATCGTATCCTGTTCCAGATGCTGCAATTCGTTCGATACATAGTAAAGCAATTCCTTGATACCCTGTCCGGTTACCCCGGAAATCGGGAATACCTTTACTCCCTGTGGCTCAAATTCATCTTTCAGACGCTGTACCGGATCATCATCGGTAAAGATCGCATCAATCTTATTCGCTGCGATCACCTGTGGACGGTTCGCAATATCCGCATTATATGCTTTTAACTCATTGTTGATTTTATAGATATCATCTACCGGATCACGTCCTTCGGTTCCGGCTGCATCTACTACATGGATCATCAGTTTGGTACGTTCGATATGGCGCAGGAACTGATGTCCGAGTCCGACACCTTCCGATGCACCTTCGATCAGTCCCGGAATATCAGCGATTACGAATCCGTTCGCATCCGGAAGATCCACGACACCAAGGTTTGGATTCAATGTTGTGAAATGATAATTGGCGATCTTCGGCTGTGCATTCGTCACACGTGATAAGAATGTAGATTTCCCGACATTTGGGAATCCTACAAGTCCTACATCCGCGATCACTTTCAATTCCAGATCTACATATAATTCTTTCGCCGGCTGTCCTGGCTGTGCATATTTTGGAACCTGCATGGTTGCAGTTGCAAAATGCTGGTTACCAAGACCACCCTTACCACCTTTTAAGATGATCTGTCTGCGATTATCTCCGGACATATCTGCAATGACTTTACCGGATTCTGATTCTTTGATAACCGTTCCTTCCGGAACTTTCAGAACAATATCTTCCCCATCTGCACCATGGCATCTGCGTTTTCCGCCCTGTTCGCCGTCTTTTGCTGTAAATTTTCGTTTATGTCTGTAATCCTGAAGTGTATTCAGTCCTTCATCGACTTCAAATATAACGTCTCCGCCGCGTCCGCCGTCTCCACCATCTGGGCCGCCATTCGCCACGTACTTCTCGCGCCGGAAACTCACATGACCGTCTCCGCCTTTTCCTGCTCTAATAA
>OLNR01000781.1_pt1 | contig 23190 bp, 34 predicted proteins | sample 1672231 | NCBI WGS metagenome assembly OLNR01 (sample SAMEA3136662, study PRJEB25190) | human gut metagenome
ACTCGTTGTCAGAACGCGGAGGATAATACAGGCGAGCGCCGGTGAAACCGGTGACTTTCTGCCCGTGATCCATTGGGACGAAACGGATGATCTTGCCGTTATCGTCCGCCTGATTGACAACGATGTACGGGAGCTGTTGACTGATGTCGTTAATCTTGACGGTGACGGTGCGGAACAAGTCGGATGCGATTGGCATGATTACCTCACTTGGAAATGCCTGCGTAGTGGACGCCGAACATTCCAGCCACGCCGGAGCCGACCAGAGCGCAAGCGCCACCCATCACAGCAATCCATGACGGCACGTCCGGCACGGCGCTCACGAAACTCAGCACCGCACCTGCGATACCGACCAGACCGGAAACCAGATACGCCCACCTGCGAGTCGTTGCGTTGAACGTCGGCACGTAATCATCATTACCGGCCGGCACCTCATTCGTAATCGTAGTGTCCGGTGTCGGTTCACCAGTATTCATGCTCATAACAAACCTCCTATCAAATAGTCTACTTGACGCGAATCGTCTGTCCCGCGTAGATCACATCAGGATTAGCGATACCGTTCAACGCCACCAGACTGGAAACACTGGTACCGAACTGGGCGGCGATACCACTCAACGTGTCACCGGGCTGGATAGTGTACATCGTAACGGACGGTGACGGTGCAACGGACGGTGACGGTGCGCCGCCCGGCAGCTTCAACACCTGACCCGGATAAATCAGATTCGGGTCGGCAAGGCCGTTAATCTGCTGGAGAGTCTGCCACGAAGTCCCATACTTGGCGGCGATACCACTCAACGTGTCCCCCGACTGCACCGTATACGTGTCGCTACCGGGCTGAACAGTATTGGCAGTCCCGTTGATCTTCAGCACCTGACCCGGATAAATCATATTAGGGTCAGACAGATTATTGATCTGCGCCAACACCTGCCAGCTAGTCCCATACATCGACGCGATGCCACTCAGCGTGTCCCCAGAGCGCACGATGTACGTGTCAGACGCTGGAGTAGACGGAGCAGGAGCGGAAGGCGTCGGGACGTTGGTCACAGTCGAATGACCCGCCTTATATGCGTTCCAAGCATTAACATCACCGTAGAACTTGTCAAGGTCAAGACTACCTGAATATCCGGGCAAACGACCATTACCCGAATACTGTCGGATAGCGCACGCATACGCGCCCTCATTCCACGGCGTATTCTGATACCCAGTAACATCCATATTCGCGTACTGAGCTACCCACAATCCACGATCACCAATGTTCTGCACGTCGTTAAGCATGGACGCGCCAGTGTAGACGATAGGCTGGGAGCCTGTACGCTCGTACACGCGGTCACAAAACGCCCTAACCCACTGTTGAGCAGGCGCGCCAGACCCGAACAGCCCGTTACCCTGTTGCTCCCAGTCCAAACACCATACGACCTTGCCTACCCAATTCGCGCAATTGTTCACGAAAAAGTCAGCTTCGGAAACAGCGTCACCACTATTGGCGTAATGGTATACGCCCACACACTTTCCCAGACTCAACGCCTGTTCCACCTGTCGAGCGCAATCCGCTGACACGTACCAGCATCCTTCAGTAGCCTTACTGATAACAAAATCACACGGTACGGCAGAAAGGTCGATACCAGCCTGCCAATTACTGATGTCTATACCGTTCAGAGCCATCGAAACTCCTCCTATAGGCTGATTATGTAGAAGAACAGCCACGCCATGCATAAAACGGCGTAGGCCGTTATCAGGACGTGGACTATCAACGAGACGACGGCGAGCAACACTACAAGAATCACGCACCGTTTGAAACGTCTCATAGGATCATCTTATCATCGAACGAATCGATATTATTATTACCGATAATGCCCCATAAGAAGTCATGTTCGTAAACATGCTCGGCTATTTATTATCTCCGGCCAGTTCCTCAAGGGACGCGATACGGTCGCGTAGATCATCGGGCAACGACGGTTTAGGATGATTCTCCAAGAATTCAGGTTCGATAATCTCGCAGAACTGGGCCAGCCAGTGTCCCAACGCGCGAATATACCCCGTCTCCAAGTCGTTGGTGTATTGCAACTCATCACGGTTTTTGATTAGCGCGTCTATCTTCTGGTCTTGGGCGTCAATCTGCCGTTTCATATCTCCCTGCGCCGAGACTAGTGCCTGATATGCGCTGGTGAGGTCTGAACGACGGTGGGCCAACCATGCTATGAGTCCTCCGATGGCCACGCCGCCTAAGCCGATGATTGCGGTGATAATATCAGTCATAGTCTCTATTTTATACCGTGACAATAATACGCATTATGTTCAGCCTTAATTGGATACGTGATGCCTGCGGTATCGGCGCAACTCAGTACTGCCTCGGCACCGGCCAGCACACACTACCGCTACGAGTATCGCCAGAACCGCTCGCACCCATGTTCTGCACCCTCACTAACCCCTCGGGTTTGACAACGAGAAAACCGGTATTGCTTGCACCGTTCGTAATCATCACAGGGCTCGACATCTCGTATTCCGGCCGGTACTCCTTCCTAATTGTCTTACCCCATTGAACCGAATCCCACGAACCGGAACCGATCCTCACGCCAGTCACCTGAACCGCGCACGAGGATTCTCCGTAGATGACGGATATCGTTCCGCCTTGCCATGACTCACGCACGGTTTCAAAAACTGGCTTCCACGCGCCTTCTTTTTTGACATAATGGGCATTATCGGCAATAGTCACAGCCTCCTGCCCGTCCACAGCGTCAATAGTGTTAAGCTGGGTAAGATCACGCGCCATTAGAACCGCGTTATTACGAATCATCGGGGCCGCATCGGACGCGACACCGGCGTTAACCTTGGCGATCACCAGACCGTTGATATTCGAGTCAGGCGTACCAGCCGTGAACACTTCTATCTTGCCGCGCGGAGTCGTACCATGCGACTGCGAAGGGTCTTCCACCGTAACCGCAATCTTGTAATCGTTGGTTGAGTCCGCCAGTTGCACGGTCGTATTGGTGGTAATGGCGTAAGTGTACGCGCCCAAACCATCCCACGGGCTGATAGTACCGCAATGAGGTTTGACCGTAACAGTCAGACCACTCACCGTGATCAGAGGACTCGGGGAACCGTAACGGATACCAGACAAACCATTGAACGCGCTACCATCAGACGGAACTAATAGAGGGTTGATGGCGTGACGGTAATCGTCCGCAGTATACGTCGGGGTACCGTTCTTCGCGGTAAGCGGGTGCATGATAATAGCCATAATCAATCCTCCGAATCGTCTACACCCATTTTATCCGGGTTAGAGGATAGTTCGTCAACCTTAGCCTTGAGCGCGTCCAATTCGTCCGCTACCTGCTGGGCGAGTCGTAGCGCCGCAACTCCCAACATCGGATAATTGATGCCCACAAGACTGCCATCTGCATCGTATTCGCAGAAGAACCCTAAACCGTTTTCATCCAAATCGTCGGCTATCATTCCTACCAGCGGCTGCGAATCATCAAGGTTCAGGTTCTTGTCATCCTTCATCCGGTAGATGCACCATTTCACCTTGCGTAGAGCGTCAACGGGGATGTAGTTGTCTGCGTCCACGATATCGGTTTTCACGGCACGAATCGACTGCGCCGTGCCCATAGTGCCGTCGGACAATATCCACGCGGCCCGCCATTGGCCGGACGTAAACAAGTTGTTGTAGGCGTTGCCGGTACCAGTACCACCCCGGTTTGGCGTTAGAATGCCCCAGTTCCATTCCTGTGTTTTAGCGTCAATCTCGGAACGTGTGTAACTGTTGCGGGCAATGCTTTCCTGCACACGTTGGTCAAGATTATTCGTCAACGTCTGCACTTCCTCGACCATTTGAGTGATCTGATCAAGCATTTCAGTGATCTGATCGACCATAGGTTTAACGCTGTTGACGATGCTCGGCGGTAATTCCTGCAACTGTCGTTTGATGTCCGCAAACTGGCGGGCTGTAGCGTCCGCGCTATCGAGACTGAACTTGAATTTGCTCGGCATTATCATCCTCCTCCTGCAACGTCGGGGTGATAGTCCACGACTGACTAAAATCAATCTCATACCCGATAATACGGGCGGTGCCGTGATTATGATAAGGGAAATGTTCGCCGTCTTCCTCAACCGTCCACGATATGAGGTCGCCCGGTTTCCACTCTTCATACACCATTGGAGCGGATAGCAGGCTCAAGCCCATAGTGATGGTCTGGGTACCGTTCTGCATCTGCAACAACGAGGACTTGGCATGTTCGTTCAACGTACTCTTGTTCTTGATGCTTGTAGACGGTTGGAACACATATTCAAGCCGAGGACGGTGGGGCTGATCTGCGATCATCCAATCGGACTGTGGACGGTCACCCGCGTCAGCCGTACTCACCGCCATGACCGCGTTAGCACCATACCCGTTAGTGTAATCCTCCAACAGGTTGAACGTGGTCATAACGCTTTCATCGAATGTTGTGCTTGGCGTGGTGGAACCGATACGGTCGGCTACCGTCATGACCGGTTCATAATGACCGTCGTTGATGGCCCGCCATGATGTACACCATTCAGGCCCGTTCAACACGTTGGCAAGCTCCTGTAATACGCTTAACAGTGTTTTGTCGCTTTCGGCTTCATACGTGCGGTCACGTTTAATGCTACTAGGGGACGCTTCGACCACAAGATTGAAACGATGGTTTTCAAGCGTACTGGTTACGAGGTCTTTCACTATCTCGCACTGGTCACGATTAGTGTACGTGTGATCCTGCAAATACACGTTGTCGAGATAGTGTTCGACGGTTGCCAATGTCAGCGTCAAACCGTCACCGCGCATTACCCGTTCTCGTTTGACCACGATACCGCCCCACAATACGGTTGATTCGCGCACTAGGAGTATGGCGGCCTGATATGGTGTGGTGGCTTCATCCCAGTTTCGGGGAGCGTTTCGCCACGGGAGCATGGCCGTTTCACTGGTTGTTTCCTCGAAACGGTACGTCAAGTGAGTCAGTTGGAGGTCTGGGAGTTCAGCTATCACCGTACCGTCATCCAACGTGACGGCCACGAACTGTAAGCCGGAACGCTGCCATAATACACGCTCCGTGCCCGAGGATAGTCCGTTCGCCTGCGGCAACCGGTTAGAGATAAAAGACATCCTGCACCTCCTTAGATGTAAGCCGGGTTGAACGTGACCGTCATACGCGCGTTATTCGATGGTTCCTCGGCGTTGAACATCCAAACATTCTCCCCGATTTCCGCGTAGCTCCATTCACGCCGGATAACACTGCCACGTGCCGGGTCTGTACCATCGACAAGAATCTCGTGTGTGGCACCGTTGATTAGAATGTAATGGCCCTCACCCAAACTGAGGTCGAACGCCATGATGTGTCCGCTCGGATTATGCTCAACCTGCGGGTTGACAACAGGCCCATCGATACGAATAGTCGCCGGACTTGGAGCACTACCAGTGTTAGTGAGGCGCACGCTACCCGACACGGTTGTTTCAGACCATACCCACGTTGACCCCTTGCCAGTATCCATGTTCTCGAAATAATAGGGGAATGTCATACCGCCCTGACTGTTTGGCAGACCAGTATTCCCGTTCAACGACTGCGTATCGTACAGATACGAGTCCAAAGCGGTTAATCCGATACTGAATTTGAGAATGTTGACGCCAGCCCATTCCACCAATGGCGCGGAAGACGATTGCATGACCTGCACTTGACGGCTGATATTCCCCAGTTGCACTACAAGCGACTGTTCGGTGATGTTAAACGAGCGTTTGAACGCATCCCAAGCGTTGATACAGTTTTCCGTACATTTGCCGATGATATGACCCTGAACACTGATTGAACGGCCCTGAGCCACGGGAATATTGCTGGACCAGCCATCCGACCACGCTTTCTCTTTGGTCTGCAAGGTCGAACCTACGCCATCGAACAGTCCCGAAACGTTTTGAAACGTTACATGCCACTCGCACCCATATGAATCAATCCCATACAAGGGGAACCCGTTCAGGGTCAGACGAACGTCGCGCGGGTCAAGGGTAAAGATAGCCATACCCTTAGTCTACCCGCGCGGTTTGTCACACGTAATGGAAATTAATCACCCTCACGGTTTCCCTCGCCGCCGCGTTCGGGTCAAGAGCGTTCACCGTGATAGGCGCGTTCACACGCGGGCCACTAGTCGCGTTCATGGGCACCGGACTGGACATGACAGGCATTGGCGTCACAATGGACGAAGGAAGAAGCGAGTCCACCATGTCTTCCACCGGACGGGTGGCAGCACGCTCGTTCTCCGTTACGCCACGGCCAAGACCAGCCGGAATCATCCGACCTATCTCACGGTCGAACACCTTCGACGGGGACGCGATACCCAGAATGTTTTTGGCAGAGTCGATAACGTTGCTGACCGCATCCTTGACCGCTGAAATGGCTCCACCGATGGCGTCCGTAATGCCGTTAATAAGACCCTGAATAATGTTCCGTCCAGCACTAATCAACCATGAACCGGCTCCACTGAACACGCCCATGATACGGCTCGGAATACTGGTGATGAAGCTCATCATGGAACTAACGCCACTGCTGACAGCGCTTGTGATGCCGTTCCACGCGGCGCTTACGGCTCCCCTGATACCGTTCCACACACTGCTGAAAATACCGCTGATACCGTTCAGAACGCTTGATATGACGCCCAACACTGCATTGATGGCACTAGAAACGATACTTTGGATACCGTTCCAAACACTAGAAACGATATTCTTGATTCCCTCCCACACTCCAGACCAATCACCGTTAATCGCTGCCAATACTGTGGTAATTATCTCGTTAATAACGTTCATAACCGAAGTAACAACCGTCTGGATGAATGGGAAAACCGCGTTAATGACACCCTGAATGTAAGTGCCCCAGATTTGGAACGCTGATTGGATGGCTGGTAGAACGGCTTGAATCAACGAGGCGATGTTATTAATCACAGGTGTTACAGCTGTGGCGATGACGCTCATGGTTTGCCCGATGTTGCTCACCAAGGTAGACAACACTGGTGCAATGGTCTGGATTGCGGCCGTGATAATAGGCATGATGGCATTACCGAGATTCTGCAAAGCACTCATTAGCGGCTGGAGTGCCGGAAGCACCGTCTGAATCGACGAGGCGATGTTATTAATCACCGGCGTTACGGCAGTTGAGATGACGCTCATAGTTTGCACGATGTAGCTCGCCACGGTAGCTAACCCTGATGCGATGGGCTGGATTGCAGGCATGATGGCATTGCCGATATTCTGTAAGGCACTAATAAGCGGCTTGAGTGCCGGAAGCAACTGAGATTGCACCATCCTCACAACTGGTTGAAACGCTGTCTGGAACGTTGTGCCGATTTGTGAGAGAATCGGGCCGATAGTCTGCACCAGTCCCGTAAACACGCCGCTAAGTCCGCTGATTCTCTGCGCCAACATGCTGATACCGGATGTCAGCGGGCCTTTAAACTGGTCAAGAATCGTTGTGCCTACGCCGACCACGGACGCTTCGAGGTTGCCCATAGCACCTTCAATGGTGCTGGTACTGGTCGCGGCCTCTTTAGCGGCGTCCGTCATACCCAAGTCCATTATGGCTTGGTTGAATTCATCCGCGCTGATCTCGCCTTCTTCCATCGCCTTGCGGAAGTTACCGGTATACGCGCCGTTCTTCAGCATCGCCTCTTGAAGTTTTCCGGAAGCACCGGGGATGGCGTCGGACAACTGGTTCCAGTTCTCGGTTGTGAGCTTGCCAGCGCCAGCGGTCTGTGTAAGCACCATACCGACCGACTTGAAAGTTTCAGCGTTGCCACCGGCTACAGCGTTCAGATTGCCTGCCGCTTCGGCTAGTTTGTCGAAGCCCTGTACGCCGTTCGCGGCAAGCTGGGCGGTCACGTTGCGAATATCACTGATGGAATAAACAGTCTGGTCGGCGTAAGTCTGAGTGCTGGCGGTGAGCGCGTCAATCGTACTCGTATCCAGTCCTGCGAAGTTCAGAGTGCTTTTGAACTTGTCCGCCGAGTCGGACGCTTCCACCATATCGCCGGTAAGGTCGCCAATCGCATCAACCGCCATACCGATACCAGAGGATACGAGACCGCCAACGGCACCGGCGACTACACCGAACTTTCCGAACCCGCTGGAAGACTTGCCAGCCGACTTGTCAACGTTACCCAGCGCTCCATCAGCTTGCCGCGCCGACGTTTCGATTTGACTGCTACCCGATTCGATATCCTTGACGCCAGCGTTCCAATCGCTAGTGTTGATTTCTGCGTCTAGGGTCAGTGTCGAGTTTGCCATCACAAGTCCTTCATAAGATTATTGATGATACTGGTTATCCTCTGGTCGCCATGTTTGGATAGCGCGGCGGCGATGCAATTGAACGTCATCTGGTATTGTTCAGCCAATCGCCGCCGTTTGATACGGCGTCCCTCCCGTAGCAGTCTCATCATAAGGTCGGGGTTAACATTGTTTTCCAACACGTCGCGGATAGCCTGCCACCCATACACGTCACCCAGTTCAGCGAGGATATGAACGCTCGGAAGCGGTTTGCTGGACGCCTCTTTCCGTTTGTAATCCTTCATCGCCTCCCGTTCGGCGGGAGTGAGCAGACTATCCCACGACCTCATTTATTCGCCCTTGATGTCAACCGTGATGTTCTTCGCCATAAGCCCGCATAACGCGGTCATGGCACGCTGATAGGCGAGGTCGCTACGCTCCCGCGTCTTCATCTTCCAGTCGGAAAACTTATCAGTGGGACTCATAAGGCTTTCGACCAGTGGGAAGATGATCTTTTCGGCGGTTTCCAAAGTCTCACGGTTCGCAACGCCAGTGCTTAGTTTGTCGATAGTCTCCGCGTTATCCAACATGGTGAGCATGTCTTTCGAGCCGAGCGGACGCATGGTGTACACGGTGCCGTCAAGTTTGACGGTGAGGGTGCGGAACGCTTCGCGGGTGTCGATGCTCAAAACCGGGGTAGTCATTATTGCTCCAATCGGGTGGTATCATGAATCATGTTCCTTTTCTCGGAACCTTTCCATCCTGCGCCCGCTACCACCCAATTCTGGTAGCGGGCGTTACTTATGGCTCACTTACTTGATATTGAAGTTAACCACGGTCTGGACACTGCCGCTCTTGAACGTGACAGTACCCGTACCGGCCTGCTTCAACTGAATGTCCCAAGTGCCGTCCCCGTTGTCCGTGGCGGCGGCCTTCTCGGTGTCGGCTACCGTGGCGGTGATGTTGCCAGTCGCACCGTTCGGGGAGGCCACCACATTGACCGTCACATGATCGTTGACTTTGCCGGAAATGTTCGTCGGGGATGCGGTAAGCGCTGTGACCTGACCATTATCCGTCTTGATAGTGCCGGAATCTTCGTCGTAATACGACGGGTTATCAAGATCAAGCTCGCCCATGACCACGGCACCGTTCGCACCGGAGGTCATCGAGCCGGAAAGCGTGACCACAAACGGGTCGGACAGACTCACCTTGAACTCGCCGCCAGCACTGATTAGCGCCTGCGGGATACGGAAGTCCTGCGCCGACGAATGACCATCACACACGTTATGAATGATGATGTCACGCGGAGTGTTCGATACGCATTCGTTACTACCGAAACGAACTTGACCGGTTTCGGACATCGAACCGGAGATAACGCGCTTGAACTTCGCATTATGGTACAGTTCGGGGAACAACATGCCGAGGAAGCGGACGCTCGGACAGATGATGTTGATCTCGAAACTCATTTCCTCGTAGGAGCCGTTCGGCACGTTGATGGTGCCGGACTGCGAAGCAACCTCGGTCGTGCCGGGGGTCAGGGTGATGGTACCAACTTCATCCTGCACAAAGTCGGGGCTGATTACGAGGTCGTCAATGTATACGGTCTTTTTGCCGATCAGTGGGTAGGAGGCCATTTTATTGTCCTTTCGTCGGGCGGGACTGCACACGCGCGACTAATGGACGGTTCCTATTCTAGCGTTTCGGGGGAGAGTTTGTAATCCACGTTGAATCGGATGCTTTTCACCCAGCGTCCTTCTCCGTCGATGGCGTCCATATCGATCGCGGTCGCCGGATGCACGCGGATTGATACAAAGTCAATATCAGCAATGGGGTTACAGGTCAGTCTGCAATAGTCATGCAGACGATTGTTGACGAAGTGCAATAACCGGAGCATTAGACGGCCTTGTTCGATCACGTCGAAGTAGCGGCTACTGACTGTGAGCTGATCCGTATACAGGTCGCCGTTAATGTCCACGGTGTTCGCGTTGACCCAGATACCCTCGGCGTTCGTAACGCTACCCGTGTCCAATACGGGACTAGTTCCAAAGAACAAGGTCTTTCCATAGGTGCCGAAACCCTCGTTTTGGAGGGTCATGCACATGGCCAGATCAATCATGATGGCGCTCCTATCCTAGGTTGAAATACGACTTGGCACGGCTAGCCGCAGTGTTCCGCGCCCGCTGGAGGTAGCGTACCGTGTTCGGGTGCAACCGGTTCGTGTGTTCTCGGATACGAGCGTAAGGAACGCGACTGTTGCCGAACGTGATACGCCACTTCATTGTGGAAAGTTGTTGGAAGCGTCCGCTGTTACGCAAAGCGCCGGTGAGTACGGGAGCGTTTTGACGTGCCATCTTGAGGATGTCGGTCATCATTTTCACGCCGCCCTTGTTCAACTGTTGGATGGAGAGTTTGCGCGCCCAATCAGCGGACAACTGTAACCGGTAGCTCATATGCTGTCCCTTCCATACGGTGTTCCAGTCACGGTGATGAACCGGGTTTCGCCCATCGTCATGTCATCGCCACGACTCGCGTCGGTTATCTGGTAGACGCGCCCGTTCTCTATCTCCAGCATAAGGTCTGGCAGAAGCTCGATATCCTGCACATAGGCGAATGGGAGTGTACTGGGGTCGATATGGAAGCTTCGGGAGCCGATACGCGAACCGTATTCGGTGGGCTGGTCGGTTTGCGTGGTGCGTTTTACAATCACACGTAATACGGCGATTAGCTCGTTCGGTAGTCCGGGGGCAGTGTACCGCCAGAGCTTCGCAGTCTCCACTTGTTCGGGGAACAGTCGGAACGGGTCACAGAGTGCTGCCATAAGCGTAGTCACCCCCCACGTAATCCTGCGGGTTGAGCCACCACGGCAGATTATGATGCTTGCGAGGCATGGAGAGAATACCGCCGCTGTCTCCGCCGTTACGGCATAGGCTCCACTGGCTGATAAGAGACCGGTACGGGGTCAACGCACGTTCCATAGCCGTCTCGTTGACCGTTGCGTAACTCACGCTCACATCCTCAATACTCTTCGAGGTGATGCGGTCGGTCTGTTCAAGCACGTTCTGATCTGCCTCGATGACCGCCGCCAATACAGAAGATAATGGGGCGGGTAGTTTGGTGAACCCGTGCGTTCCTGTCACGGTGACTACCGTGCCGACATTGAGACGTTCCGTGATGGTCAGACAGTTGGCGTACATGGTTTCTGTCGTCCACCCATCGCCCATGTCATAGTTCACTTGGAAATCGAGTTTCACACCGTCGGTGGTCTGCACGTTGCTCACTTCCGAATACCATGCGAGTAAGGCGACGTGGCGGCCATCTCCTACGACGATTCCAACGTAATCATCCGTAAGCTGGGACATGGCTTTTTGGCATAGAATGTTGGCGAGGTCTGCGAGCGCAGCATCCTTCCACCGTGCGTAGTTCGCGCCTCCTACTTGATTGATTACGCTGGCGTCGATGTCCATGTTTGCTCCTTCCGAAAAATGAGTTAGGCCCTACCTCCCATTGTAGGAGATAGGGCCTTGCGGTGCAGTCCCGCTACTGTTTAGGGTAGCGTGTTAGGCGGACTCCATCAATCCTGCGGCGATCAGAGCGTTCACCACCTGCGCTACTGTGCCCGAGTTCGGGTCAACGTGATCGGCCTTACCGACAGGCTGACCCTCCTCGTTGACGAAGTTGATGACCTTAACACTGTTCATGTTATCTTTGGGCAGCGCCTTGCCGCCGACTCGCGCGTACATCTCAGCGTTCATCACTTGGCCTTCGGCTTGATGACCACGGCGGACTTCTCCGCGTCCAGACCGCCACCAGCGTAAATCTCCTGAAGATACTCGTTGGTGTTCGTGGACAGTGCGAAGTTTGTGAACGCTTCGATGGAGGTATCGCCAACCACCGGGTAGTGGGACGCGGACATGATAATGCCCATAGTGGTGGTGTCATCCGAGTCAGTCCACCATTCCGGGGTGATGATCTGGTTAACGCTGAGAGCGCGGGCCAGAGTATCGTCACCGCCGAGAGCGATGTACGTGTTGCCGTTCGCGTCCGCGGACATCAGCAGATCAGCGACAGTATCAGCATTGCACAGCAGCACCTTGTTTCCCTGAGCGCGAACCATGTGGGAGGCACGCACGAAGTCCATCAGCGGGGCCGCGTCCGTCATGGTGTAGGAGAGCGCGAAACGGTTGCCCTTCCACTCGGACGAAGACGAATTGTCTCCCGCGTCGGTCACGACCGAACGGAAGTGAGCCATGTCCGTGTAGCCGCCGAGCGTGATCTGGCGTTCGATGGTCTGGATGATGTAGTTCGGGAGTTCTTGCAACACGTAGCGGAGCAGAGCGCCCGGACGCTGGGTTCGACGGATGTCACCCTTGTTCAGTTTGATGTACTTGTAGGTGTAGTCTGCCTGAAGCTCACGCTTCACGAACGAAAGCGTCTGTTCCTTCTTCTGCTTGCCGTACTCGCTCACCGGGTAGCCGTGGGCGCGGGTCTCCTCGGTCAGACCAGTAATGTTGCCGCCGATGGTCAGACGGTCAAGACCGGTCTTGCGCAGCAGCTTCCACAGGCCTGAGCCGCGAGTGTTCAAAGCGTCCGAGATTGTGGTGATGGCTTCGGTCGGGATGAACTTGTTCACATTGGTGGCGTCAACGCCGAACGACGCGGTGTCCGACATGTTACGGTTCACGGTGTCCGCCCACTCACGGTGGAACGCTTCGACACCCTTGTTGTCAGTATCAATCAGGGCACGCTCGAACGCGATCATGGCGTCGTTGGAGTCGAGCCATGTCTTACGGTCGTGGGAGAAGTTCACGGTACCAGACTGGTGTGCCGCATGGTTCGCCTTGTTGATGATGATGGTCTGGCGGGCGTTGGAAGTCTGCACGGGTTCCTCCGGTTCTGGGGTGCCCTCGCCCTCGCCCTCGCCTTCCTTCTGGTTGGTGATGGCGTCGGTGATGTCATCGAGAGCGCCCTGCATAATGTCACCGATGGAAGCGGTGAGCTGTTCCGCCTCGTCCGGCGTGAGCTTGAACTGGGCGATGATACGCGCCAGTTTCTTCAGGAGTTCCGGGTTCATGGTGTCTCCATTCGTGTTGTTAGTGCGGCTGTTGATTGCGGTGAAAGCGGCCCTTGGGTCGGCCCCACGATATACGACGCTGATTTCAAGCAGTTCGCCATCATGGATGATGCCGTCCTTGCCGGGATACTTGTTGAATTCAACGGTGATGCTGAAACTGTTGGTCAAACATCCGTCGGCGGCAAGCTGGCGAATACGTTCGCCCTGATCTACCTCGCTGAGTTTCGCTTCGGCCATCAGTCCGGCGTCGGTCATCCACATTCGGGTGATTGCACCCGCTTGGCATTCGATGCTGGGCATGTGGTCGATTAGCAACGGTAGTGATAGTTTGTCGGACTCGGTGAGGTCGGACACGAGTTTCAGAGTGCCGTCGATTAACGGCGCTTTCAGTGTCTTCAGGTCTACGGTGAGTCCGTCACACATCACTTTGCCGCTGTTGGCGAGGAAGGTGAGGGTACGACCATTAGTTTCTGTGGCACCGCTGTTGGCGAAGCTCTTACGAGTCTTCATTTGTTCCCTTTCAAATGAGTAGGGGAGTGGTGCGGTCGAACGTCCTTAATGGGCTTAATGTTCTGCTCCCCATAGTAGCACGATGCGATACGTGTCCAAGCCCTTGCAGTTCGGGCACTTCAGCGTAACCATCGTGTCACGGGCGCAGGAACCCAAGTAGCGTCCGCAACGTTTGCAATGAATGTCATACGTCATGATTCCACCACCTCGTAATCCTCGTAGCATCGGCAGTTGGGGTGTCCGTTCGGTGTTTGCATACTCTCGAAGTTGTTCACGTAGGTTCTGTCGCCTATCTCTACGCTGGCGTTCTCAGCCATATACGTGTCATCGAGCGCGATTCGCTTGCCTTCCATATGGTTGCAGAATTCGCACACCTTGCCATCACCGGAAGTGCGCCATACCTTGTCCAGTCGGACGCCGAGCGTCTCACTGAGGTTGCGGGCGCTGTACAAGCTGCCGAGCCGTTGGGATTGCACCGTCTCGCAGCGGGCAATGAGTTCGGCGTGATCGTTGCCCATGCGTTCGAGCGCTTCGCGCAGGCGTTCGGCGTCCCACTGTTCCACGTCGGCTCGGTTCAGCAGCTCTAGGACGTTGCTTGTGATGGTCTTGCTGGTGGACTTGGCGATGCTCCGCAAGTGTTCCACGTAGGCTTCACGCACGGTGTCGGGGAGTTCAGTCCAGAAGTAGAGTTGCCGCCAGTCATCGGCGGTGTATCCCTCGACCTGCACGGCAATGGAGCTTTCGGGATGGACTTCAGCCCACGCGGTGATGACCTGTTCCAGTTCGTAGCCGGTACGGCGAGCGTAGGCGGCGAGGTTGGTCATTAGGTCGTCTTCCACGTCGTTTATCCACTGGTCGCCGATGGCTTCCAAGTCGTCGCGCAGTCCGTTCTGGGAGCGGCGTGCCATGCGGATTACGCGGTTCACGTAGGTGCGAGTGGCGGGGAGGATACGGGTTTCGGTTGCCGTTTCCTGCGGTTTGATATTACGCGCATATCGTTTCGCGGCTATTGGGATAGTCAGCGTCGGAGCCTGCTGATGCAAGTCAAGGCGCTTGTACGAGTCGGGGAGGCCGAGCGCGTCCACGGCAGACTCCAGACTGGCCCCCATGTTCAAAAGCTGGGTCAGCGAGTCAATACGTACCTTCTGTGTGTCGGCCTGCACCTTCTCCACGTCGGTCTGGGACGGCAGGTTGAGATCGAACGTGATGCCGTAGCCGAGTCCTCCGGTGATACGGTCTAGCTCGAACTGCCATTTATCCCACACCGTCATACACAACGGTTTAAGGGTGTTTTCAATGAACGCGCGTTCCGCCTGTTCGGCGTTGGCGTAGGTCTGCCCGTTATCGATACCGCGAATAATGTCCGGGACTGCCAGAGCGTTCGACAGTCGGTTGTTTACCACGTCGTTCACGGTCTGCAAGTCCAGACTATCGTTCGCGTTCTGGAACGGCACCCACACCAGCTTGCTGGTAGTGCTGGGCTTATGGGTCATGGGGTCAACCGGAATCATGTTGTACACGATTCCGTTGTTGTTGCCTGCGCCTCGGAACGTGCTTTCGAGTCGGTCGCGGTTACGCTGGAAGTCCTCGGTGTTCTCAGACACGATGCCGAGCATTCCAGCGGGTACGGCGTTGTTGCCGAAGAAGCCACGCTCATAGTCGGCAATCATATCGTCCACGTTCGCCCACTTCTTCACCGTCATTGCCGGTGCAATGCCCCGAGTGGGATCGTTCGGGTGCTGCGAGTAGCTGAGGGCGATGGTTTCGTTTCGGGAGAATTCGTGGACTCGTTCGCCGTCGCCCGAGTCCATCGTGACGCGATGATACCAGTCCGAGCGAGAAGAATTGTATTGGCGGCTGTTCGACGGCAGCAGCGTATAGCCGAGGATGTTGTCGGCTGTAATGTCTCCGCCCGGCCCGTTGCTTGTCCAGATCAGTACGTCCAAGTGTGACTGAGTGAGGATGCTGGCGCAAACAATCTTGAGAAACTCTAGACATGAATACGTGTCGTTGGGCGCGTAGAGTGCGGCCAAGGGTGCGGGAGCCGGGTCGATACGCTGGTTTTCAGAGTCCACGGCGTAGGGGATTACCGTGCTGAACCGTTGCGCGATGGCGTTAACGTAGGGGAACACGTTGTCGTATGTGTCGTGCATGGGAATGGTGTTGCCGCCCATTAGCTGCCAGATGTTTCCGCCCATTGGTGTGGGGGACATGCTGGGCGCATGGTTACGGTCGAAAGCGCTCATAAACCCGTCACGGAGATTGTTGAGTAAGCTCACATTTTCCTCGATTCATCTAAGACCCTATGTCTAGTCTACCGGGGTGCAGGGCTTAAACCTAGCAAACGGCTACGTCCCAAGAAGGTAGCTTCGGCGGTTCATAACACGCCAACAGTACAGCGTCTGCAAGGTCGGGGCTGCCCAGATTCTCCCTATCTTTGTAATCTTGTTTGCTTTCGATCTGGCGCTGGTTCCTGCTGGTGATTTTCCACCGTCGCGTGGTCAGCTCGTTTGAAAGCTTGGCGAAGTCATCCAGTCTGGGATTGATGCTGAGCGTGGGAAGCATCGTGGCGAAGTCGAACCATAGTTCGCTGGCAATATTCGGATATTGCTGGTCTTTGGCCTTACCGGCGTAGTTGATGGCGTCAACGGGCAGGCCGTTTGTTTTGAGCAGGTCTGTCAAGCCTCCGCCCACGCCGGTATCGTCTACGCGGATGGCGACTGGCTTGTACTGGTCTGCCCGGAGTTTGATGCGTTCCGCCGTGTCCACGATACTGCTGTGCGTCCACGATTCCAGAATGCTGATTCGGTTGCCTTGTTTGATGCAGAGCGCTGTGCGATCGTTGCCATAGCGTGCCACGTCCACGCCGAACGTCACCGGCCCGTCTAATGGTTCGCGTTGGATGGCTTCGCTTATCATGGTGTCGCTGATTAGCTGGTTATCGGTGTCGGAGTATGGCAAGCCTAGCCAGATGTGTGCGAAGTCCGCCGACTGTTGGTCGGCGCGTATCATGTCCAGCACGTCTTGACTCAACAGGCGGCGCACGTCGTTGTAGGTGGTGTGCCAATGGCATGTCTGGCGGCGGCGTTCCTCCGAGTCACCCGTGATGAAGTACGTCCACACGGGGTCGTGGCTGGTTAGCGGGTTCCAAGTGAAAATTAGAGTGGAGTTGGGTCGGCGAATAGTCGGGATAAGCGTGGTCAGGCTTTCCTTGCTGATGGTCTGCGCTTCCTCCACCCAACACACGTCCACGCCCTCGATGCTCTTGATCGATTGCAGATTATTGTGCAACCCACGGAAAATGAACAGACTGCCATTGATATGGCGGATTGCGTCGCGTGTTACCTCGAAGCCCTTGACCCCGAACGATTCGATGGTGTCCGCCAGCAGCTTATGCACAGAGTCCGTGATGGAGTTCTGGAATTCTCGTGCGCACAGGACGGTAATGGGTTGTGTGGCGGCGCGAAGTATGAGACTCTGCGCAACGCTCGTACTCTTGCCGCTGGCTCGGCCACCGGAATAGCAGTAATACCGGTATGGTGGCGTCTCCGAATGGAGCCACCACCATAAATCACGGTACGGTTTCGCTATTTTCATACCCTTAGTCTATGGAATCAGGTCACTGGTTTTCATGGTTTGGACTTGCAAACGTGGTTTAGTCATCATTCATCGTCTTTCTTGTTTTCGGGGTTGTCATCGAACGGTTCCAGCACGATGCGCGGCGGCTCGTAGCCGGTCACGTTCACATCGGTGGACTGGTGCGGCTTACCATCCAAACGGTCAATCAGGTCGGTAGCGACTTTCGGGTTCTTCTCCGCGTCCATAATATGCTTGACCGCGATGCGCTGGATCATGGTTAGGTTGGGGTCTTTGGTTTTCTCCTTGAATTCTTTTGCGGAGAGTTTCCCGTATTCGCGTATCCACCGGGTTGGGCTGGTGTCTTTTGTCCATGTGCCTCGGTCTTGTGGGCGTTCTTGGAAGCCGCCTTTACCGGTTGGGTTGTTTACGCCGCCGGTGATTCTGCCGTGTGCGTCTCGGGTTACGTTGCTCATAAGGGTATTTTATGCTTTCTTGGGTTTAGTTTGTTGTTGGTGTTGGTTGATGATGTGTTGTATTTCTTCTGGTGTGGTGTTGAGTAGTTGGGCGATGTATTCGGGTTGGTAGTGTTTGCGGTGCCATTGGAGGGCTAGTTCTGTTTTGTGTTGGCTGATGGGCATGGTGGTTCCTTAGGCGAGGATGTAGGTTATGAGGAGTTTGAGTATGGCTATGGTGCCGGTGGTGGTGAGTAGGACGGCTAGTGTGAGTAGTATGACGCCGAGGATGCGGCCTATTTTGTAGCTGGTGGTGTTTTTCTCCGGCTTGTCGTTGTTGCGGAAGTAGTCGAATTCGCTGGGGTTTTTCATTGGTTCCTCTCCCATGTGATTGTGAGTAATACGCCGGTGGGTGTGTCGTCGGCGTAGCGTTTGTGGCTGATTACGTCGGTGATCTGGCAGTCGTCGTGCCAGATGTGGGTTTCGGTGATGGCGTCGTATAGGGCTCGTTGGAGTTTGTCTATGTCTGGTTTGACGGTGGGGTGTTTTCGTTTTCTTGGTGGGATGGTTTTGGGACGGGGCAGGTAGAACGTTGTTTCTACGGTCACGTATGAGTCGTGGGGAATGGTTGGTGGTTTGTGGCTGAGGATGGTGTCGCGTACATGGTCGCGCCACGGGCGTTCTTTCTTGTCCATTGGTATGAGACGAGTGACGGGTTTGCCGGTGGTGCGGCTCCTACCGGTAATCGGACGGTAGGAGCCTTTACTCGCGGGTATGCCGGGAATGAACAGGCTGAATGAGGATGGTTCGCCGGTCATTGGTTGATCTCCGCCAGATCAAACGTTGGTTGCGTTTCCGCCTTGAGCTTGAGCGTGCGCAGGATGTCGGCACGGTTGCTTTGATGCTTGTAGGCTAGCTGGTCTTGGCCGACGTATTTGAATCGTTGACCGCAGTTGTGGCAGAACAGCGGGTCAGGGTTGTTCTTGTAGATTTCGAGAATTCGCCGGTAATATTCGGCGTCGTTTTCGGGTTGTCCGTTGATGCAGCGTTGTGTGGTGTCCGGCCAGATCAATGCTCCGCAACGTGGGCAGTACGAGACGGGTGGGATGCCGTCCACTGGTTTCGGGCTGGCGGTGATGAACTTCATGGGCGTCCAGAAGTCTCCGGTTTTGCTGAGCATGTCCCGGTAGGTTTTCACGAAGCCTATGAGGTCGAATGATTCGGCGGTGAGACAGCGTTCGAGGACGTTGAATTCGTCCATACTGTTGACGAACGCATAACGTTCCAGCAGGTAGAGCAGGGCGACCGGGATACTGTTGAGCTCGTTCGCATCCTCGTACTCATAGAGGGTTATGGTGGTGTCTTCGCGGTCGTCTATGGGGCAGTCCTGCCACACCTTGACGTAGGCACGTTTCGTGAATTTCATGGGTTAATCCTCCTAGTATTCTGTACCTTTTTTGTAGGCCGAGCAGATCATCTCGACCAGTTCCTCGTTACAGATTGTTACTTGTGGAGTTTCCAACGTTTGTAACACGCTGTATTCGTCAAGTTTGTCGATGATTTTGTTGGAGAGTTTTTCTAGATCGTCTATCACGAATACTTTCGAGTCTTCATTATCTTGTTCAAGGTCAAGTTCCACGATGGCTCGTCCGATGCACTCTCTAAGAACTTTCGTGGTAATGATTTCTTTGGTATAGGCCATTATTATTCCTTTCAATCGGTGGTGACTTGGGTCAGTCCGTACATTTCTCCCTTGGTGGCTGACTTTGCACGGCCAGCCTGTATCCGCAGTAGGGGCAGGTCACGTAATATGTGCCGACAACCTCTCCGCAGTGGGCGCATTCCACGTATCGGATCGTCTTGCTCATTCGCTTACCTCCTTACGCGCGGTTTCGAGCGTTATCAGGGCTCTCATGAGATAAATGTCTCGCATCTCCGGCTCTGCCAAAGTCCAGAGATAGTCCTCACTGGGTATGACGTCTTCCCATGCTGGTGCCATGTCCCACCACATCAATTTCTTCGCCACGGCCTCGATCTCGGCGTCAGCCGGTGGAGCGTCGCGGCCTGCGCAGTATGCCTCGTTCACCGCGCAGCCGACCGTGAAAGCACCATCGATGATCTGGCAGCAGTCGTAATCACGGCTGCTCTCATAGGCGTTCGCCTCGTCAAGCATGATGCTCATTCCTACATCTCCGTTTCGTTGTTCATGTGGTTATTGCTTTTGCTTCTGTTTATTCCGCCCCATATGCCTTGCAACGGGTAGCCGTTTATCAGGTCAAGTTCCTCCGCATACCGTGCGCATTCGAATACCACCGGGCACGTGAAGCAGGCTTTAAGGGCCAATCGTTCCTCAACCCGTGTGGCTGGGAAGAACAGTTCAGGGTCCATGTCACGGCAAGCGGCCTTGTCACGCCAGTCGCCCATCAGCGGCGTCCTCATTGCTGTAGACGGCTTCCAGAAAGTCTTTTATGAGCCGTTTCGATAGTTTCTTTCCTTTGGCGCTCATATCGATGAGGCAGACGGGTGTCTTCAGGCCGAGCGTGCCGGCTGCGATGAGCCGGTGGTAGCCGTCCAATATCTCGAATTTCCTCACGCGGTCTGTCTTGGTGCCATCGATGATGATTGGCTTCATGACGCCATGAAGTTTGACGCTATCCATCAAAGAAATGTTCAAAAAGGTTTCTAGAAAGAGCTGAGGGTAATTCATCAGGCAGGTTTCTGACCACATCGGGCCAAGTGCCTTCGGTTCCACAAGCCATACGCCAGCGGCGTTCTTTGGCATGACGAAACTCTCCGTGCCAAAATCATGACCGAAAGTATCCTTGAGCCACGAACATACATCAGTGTCAGTGTTCATTTCGCGTCCTCGTAGTCAGTGCATGTGTTCGTTTCTCTATTGGACATGGTGATTCCTCCTAGTATTCTTCACCTTTTTTTGTAGGCCGAGCAGATCATCTCGACCAGTTCCTCGTTACATATCGTTATTTGTGGGTTTTCCAACAATCCGCGTATCCGCAAGCAAGCCCGTAAATCCCAGCACAGTCTATCCATCCGCTTTGCAGATAGTATGTTTCATGCGTATCAAGTTCCACGCACAGGCCCATGTCACGCGAGAGAAAGTCTATTACACTGTGGTTTAGCACATTAATGTCAGGGTTTATTTCGTATCCTCGCTTTGGTTTGGTACTTCCATCGGCATGACGCCGGAATAGCCTAGGCTGTCACGGCAATGGGCGATTACGTCGGCGAGCGCTTCACGGTATCCTCGGGCGCGCGCTCCTTCTATACGACACCAGACGCTCTTAACCTCTTCGCAAAAATCGATGATTTCGTTCAAAGTCTCGTCTTTCTGAGTCACATTCACTGCCATTTAGAACACGTCCCATTCGTTGTCGGTCTGGTTGGTTGAGTCGGTCGGGCCGAACGTGTCGGTTCCCGGCCATTGAGTGCCGGACTGCTGAGTTTGCTGGTTCTTCGCCTTGAGCATGGCGAGACTAATGGTCGCGTGTTCGATGGTGAAGTCGGTGCGCGGCTGACCATGATTATCGGTGCCTGTCTTCCATTTCAGAACGCCATCAATACGGACGGGTGCTCCCTTGCGTAACATGCGTTCGTATGTTTCAGCAAGCCTCATGTCGTACTCGAAGATGGTCGCCCACATGGTGTCATGGTCTACCCACTGTTTCGTGGTTTTGTCCATGTGTCCGCCTGTGGCGGCGACTCGGATAAGCATGTAGGGGGTGCCGTTGCGGGTTTGTTTGCGTTCGGGGTCTGCCGCCAAACGTGCGAGCGGTAGCGTGATTCTTGGGTCATTCATCGCTGATTGTTTCTCCTACGGGTAGTGGTGTGATGTCGGGGTTGAAGTAGTAGCGGCTGCCTACCTTGATGTATGGCAGTCGTTTCTCACGGCAGTATCTGCGGACCGTCTGGATGTTGAGGTGCCAGCGTTCCGCGTACTGCTCAGTCGTTACTGTGTAGTCTTTAGCGTACATGATTTAAATATACATAAAATTGTTTCCGATTGCAAGCGGTGTCGCCGTGATATATAATAAATATGTACGCAAGGATAACGTAAAAATAAAAATCAAAGACAGTCAGAATGAAATAAGCGCCTCCCCGAGAGAACGTCAGAGAGGCGCTAACACAAAAGGTGGAAACATGTCCGATACAACTATAGCACAGAACTCGGGTTTTTCGATGCTGCCGAATTGGGCGGTGGATGATGACCGGTTGGGCGGCTACGATCTGCTGGTGTACATGGCGCTGATACGTCACGCCGACAACACCGGCGTATGCTGGCCCAGTCTGGAGCGGCTGGCGAAGATCGCGCGTTGCTCACAGCCCACGGTATCCAAAAGCCTCAACAGGCTTGAGCAATTGGGGTATATCCGACGGGTCAAGTCCGATGGCAGGGCCAACCGGTATCACGTCTCGCTGTGGAAGCCGACCCCAAAACAGGGTTATGACCCTGCGCCGACCCCAAAACCTGCTTTTGACCCCTCAAAACCTGCTTTTGACCTACCCCAAAACGAGGTTTTGACTAACAATACCCATAAGAACAAAACACAAGAACAATACTCTCGCGACGAAGAAAAAATCACAGTCTCCTGCCATTCGGAGGATACGCTCAATGCGCTTATGGGATTGTGGCCGAAGAAGTGCAGGGTGTCCAACGAATTCATTCAGTGCTTTAATCAGGCGTTCAATGAGGTCGGTTCCGACGCGCTTATGAGGGCGGCGAAACGATTCGTGGGGTCCTGTGAGGGTACGCCGTTGCAGTACGTGCGGACTCTGCCCGTGTGGCTGGCTAACCCGATTAATTGGAGGGGTCATAGGCAGGAGCAGCGGAGTGAAGCCCAGTTGTCGAATTGGATGGCCCGGAAGCTTCCAGATTCCATGTCTGCGGACGTGGCGACTGTTCTGCGGGCGAGGCGTGCGTATTGGGGTGCCACCGGCGGGGTGGAAGCGTTGGAGCGTGAGTTTTTCACCGAAGATGGCGGCGATGGCGTGCCGAACTTGTCTCAACAGCCCAATGGTGATATATTAGATATATCAAGCGATAGGGCTTGATTTATTCCCTAAGGAGGAACACAATGAACGAGACCCACATCCAGACCATCCGAGGCGGCATCCAGCGCGTCATGCACCTCGCCAAAGACCACTGGACTCAGGAGCCCACACGGTGCGGCTTCAACTACCATCACGAACTCTACGGGTACATCCCGGTCTCCAAACTGTCCAAGCTGGTCCGGGAAGCTCGGAACGAAACATGGGAGGAATACGCTTGGCTCTGCTACGAGAACCGCTACCTGACTCTAGAGCAG